>Ga0302173_10000784_pt1 | contig 16754 bp, 15 predicted proteins | sample I_Fen_N3_1_FD_198785 | JGI IMG/M metagenome (GOLD analysis project Ga0302173, IMG submission 198785) | Peat permafrost microbial communities from Stordalen Mire near Abisko, Sweden - I_Fen_N3_1 | ecosystem: Environmental > Terrestrial > Soil > Wetlands > Permafrost | place: Sweden: Abisko... | reverse complement strand
TCGTGGAAAATTAGGTAAGAATGTTCATTTAGGAGCTGGTGCTGTTGTTGCTGGCGTATTAGAGCCACCAAGTAAAGAGCCTTGCATGATAGGTGACAATGTTTTAATTGGTGCCAATTCTGTAATCCTTGAAGGAGTTAAGATAGGTGCTGGTTCTGTTGTAGCAGCTGGTTCTGTTGTTACAGAAGATGTTCCAGAGAACGTTGTTGTTGCTGGTTCACCTGCTAGAATAATCAAGTCAGTAGATGAAAAAACAAAAGATAAAACTCAAATTATGGATGATTTAAGAAAATAGAAAACTTTTAGTTTGATTACTTAAACTTACATAGACACATACAAAAAGTAAAAGGTTCTAATAAATTTAAAATTTATTAGAACCTTTTACTTTGATTATACCTATATATACATGTTGTATTTTAAATTTTACAGTGCTCATAATTAAATTTTAATAAATCCTAAAATGAAAAGTGATGATCTAAAATTTGAGCATTGATAATTGGACATTGATAATTGCAACATATAAATTATTGACCATTATAGATTATTTTGAAGCTGTTTAATTTTTATTGTATTATACTGCTCCTTCTTCTCCTGAGATTTCCATCTCTTCCTTTTGAGCTCTTTCCATCTTTGAAATCGAAACTTCATAAGCAATTTTTCTTATTACTTCAGTATCCGATACCTTTTTTTGGTATTCTCTACTTTGAAGTCTTCCCCATACTCTAATATTATCGCCAACACTTAAAGTCTGACAAAACCTTGAATTTCTTCCCCATGCAATAGTTGGAATATAATCTGATTTATTATATGCTCTGTTTACAGCTAAAAGCACATCTGCAATTTCACGTCCAAAAGGAGTTGTCCTATAAATAGGTTCCTTGCAGATATATCCATCTAAAAATATTTCATTGGGATTTTTGCTTCTTTCCAAGCATGGTTCAATATTTCTTGCAAAAACAGTAAGTATAAGTTTATTAGACCCATCTATAAATTTATTGTAAGATCTAAGCTGACCTTCTACAATTACATCTATGCCTACCTCTAACTTAATATCACTAAGCAATCTTTCTGAAACAGTAATATTCAACGTATCTACTGAATCACTTAATCTCATTACATCTAAATCAAAAGTATAGAACCCCTCCCCATACATTTCATGACTAAACTCTAACCCAGATGTTACTTTACCTTCAAGGTAAATTTTGTTATTTAGCATCAAATTATCCATTGTAATCCCTCTCTCTATTGGAAATTATTTTATTTTGTGTAATATATGCACCCACTAGCATATATTACCATTATAATACAAAAACTAGGTTGTTTTCAATAATTATTATTATTTTTATCTGATAACTAAGTTTCTAGACAGATTTAGGCACTAGAAATAAAATAACAAATCAAAGATGCGACGTATATTTTGTGTCAGACAAGGAGCTAAGGCTTGCTCATAGCGAGCTATTAGTGAGACTTAGCGACGCAGTATGACGCAAAATAGACTAGCATACTGACTTGTTATTTTTTTGATAGTGCCTTAACTAAAATTCAGTTAGCTGAATTAAGTTTCACTTTATGTTGAATACCTTCTTTGTCCACATTATAGTCCTCAAAATATATCATTTCGCCTACAGTTTTAAACTCATATCCCTTTCCCTTAAGTTCTTTTATAATCCTATCAATATTTTCAGGAGTATACTTTGCATTATGAAAAAGAATTATAGAGCCTGGTTTAACCTTTTTCATGACCCTATTATATTCTGCTTCTGCTGATGTTTCCCTCCAATCAACGGAATCAACATCCCATTGTATAGTCATATATCCTAAGTTCCTTACCTTCAAAAAAGCATCTTTATTATAATCTCCACCAGGAAATCTAAATAATTTAGGTTTTACACCTGTATATTTCTCAATAATGTCATTAGTTTTATCTATTTCTTCTTTCATTTTGTCCGCCCCAATTTTTGTAAAGCTTGGGTGCTTATAACTATGATTTCCTATTTCATGCCCCCCTTCTTTTATTAACTTTAACTTATTCACATTCTCTTCACTGTAATTTACCCATCCACCCATTATGAAGAATGTTCCTTTTACATTATATTTATTTAATATGTTTAATATTACTTCCAAACTATCTTTTTCTGTCCAATTTACATCAAAAGTTAAGCTAACTACTTTTTCATTTGTATCAACACAATATATTGGTTCTTCTTCATGGGTATTTCCAATAACTTGAGTAGTTTTATTAATTCCAATAGATATAAATATTAAAACAATTATTAGAATTAAATTTACTCCTATTCTCTTTTCCCTCCATCTCACTTTTTATACTCCTTTTAACTTTCTGTTTCTTACTCTAACTATATTCATTACATATTTTTTTATGCTATATAAAATGTAACATATATAAAATAAAGTCATTATTCTAAAGCACTAATTACTTTAGAATAATGACTTAGTATAGATATTAGGCACAATCAAAAAAATAACAAGTCCATCTAGCCGCATATTTTCCATCATCCTTCGTCGGTAAAACGCCATAATAGGCGAGCTATGATGGCGCTTCACTTCCTTGCCTGATGAAAAATATTCTTGCTAGCTTTGGACTTGTTATTTTCTTTCATGTGCCTTAAGTTTATTTTTTAATTTAATTAATTATGCATTATAAAGTTGTATAAAGCACCTATAAGATTAGCATCATTTCTAAATTCACATCTAACCACTTTAGGTTTTGGAACATTAAACGTTTCAAAGCTTTTATGATGTTTCTCTACATTCTTTTGAATATATTCTATCAATATATTTTGAGCACTTATGCCTCCACCTATTGCAAATATATCTGGATCTAAAACGCATTGTAAGTTAAAAATTTCAATTGCCAATTTATTTGTGAAATCATCTAATACCTTAAGAATATCTTCGTCATTGTTATTTGCATATTCAAATACTTTATATCCATCTAATTCTTCTGCTGGTACATTTTTTACCTTTGCTGCAGCATTTATTAATGCTTTAGAACCATTTACAAATCCCCAGAAATTTTTAAAATTTTGAGCATCATTAATATTAGTAGCCATAAAACTAAATTCACCTGCAAAAAAGTTTCTGCCTTTATGTATTTTCTTATCTCTTACGATTCCTCCACCCACACCAGTTCCAAGGACAATAACTACTCCATCATTATAATTTTTCAAACTACCTTTCCAAACTTCTGCCAGGGCTGCACACTTTCCATCATTTTCTATTGTAATCTTTGCTTTACATCTTTCTTGCAAAATCTTCACAATTTCTTTTCCATTATTATATTCTAAATGACCACCTGTATAAGCATACCCCTTTTCACTATCTATAACTCCAGGCATACTTATAGCCATTCCTTCTATTTGATCTTTATATTGATCATATAAATTACCAATTGCTTCAACGAAACTTTCTATATTGTCCATAGGTGTTGGTATATTTCCCTTTTCAATAAATTCTAATTCTTTTGTCATAAGTGCATATTTAATAGCACTTCCTCCAATATCTAAAACTAAATATTTCATCTTTACACTCCTATACTTATGCTGAAATTATACTAGCATGCTGACTTGTTATTTTTTTGAATATGCCTAAAATAACTAATAATAAATCATCACTTACAAATTAAGCTCAATATTTTTATTAGTTTCTATATATATCTTATCTTAAATTTACATATATGCCAATAACAAACTTAACTAATATTACTCACTTTTTTTAACATAATGCATATTGAATTGTTACTTTTTGAGTATGCTTTAGTATTATAAGTTTCTATATTATAATATTTTATTAGAAAAGAGTATGATTTTAATTCTTCATACCCTTTTGTCTTTAGACACTATCCTTTAAGGCACAATCTAATAATACCTGTTTCATATAATTTGTTTTTACTCTAAATTACTTATTTTCTTCTACAATTATTAGATCCCAAGGCTTTAATACCACTTTTTCACCTTTTTTAATAGCCTGATTTTTAGTTAATTCTATTCCTTCATTATGAATATACTCAATTTCTTGTTCTTCACAAGAATAATTAAAGTAATATACTACCTTCTTATTTTCTGAATTGTATCCAGATTTAATTATAATAGGGAAATTGTATTGTTGTTCTTCGCCAAATAAATTAGCTTCTTTTAAAATTGCTTGATTTGTAAAACATCCAATATAAGTTGCTATTCCTTCACCATAATTATTCTTTGTTATAGCTGAATATTTTCCCCAGTTGGGATGATCATAGTATGCAATAGTTTCAGCAGTTGTAGTATTTAATAATTCCATCCAATGTGAAACTTCATTTTCACCATCTTTTAAATTAAAATTATGTCCTTTTAAAGAAACTTTATCAGGCTTTGTAAATTGATTATAAGTAACTCCAAGGCATTCGTTTATTATGTTAGGTTGATCATTAAAACTAACTTTTACATTTTCATTTGTAAATGCACTCTTAAATGTAACAACTAAATTACCGCTATTCTTAACATATGAATTTAATTTATTAAGTAAATCACTAGGTGCTGAATATAAAGCTGGAGCTACGATTAATTTATATTTTTCTAAATCTTTAGAATCAGGATTAATAAAATCACAGCCTACATTCATCTTATATAATTCATCATATACCCATCTTACAACATCATTATATTTAAAATCTAATGTCCAGCTAAACCATTCAATTGCAGTTAACGCTTCATTACTTACAAGAATAGCTACATCATTTTTCTTCTTTAAATTTACAAGCTTATCTCCAAATCTATTAAATTCATCCCCAATAATCTTTGATTCATTATATGTAGGATTTTCTTTAAAATCATGACTTAAAAGACCTTTCCAATAAGTTTCAGCTGAATTATGAATAGAATGCCAATGCCAATACATAACAGAATTTGCACCAGAAGCTACATGACTAAAAGCTTGTAATCTAAGCTGCCCATCATACGGTACCCAATGTTCAAATCCTTGAGCCTCTGTTTCTAAAACAAGATAATTATCCTGTCTAAGAGATCTTGTCATATCTCCACCAAAAGAGATTTCAGTTCCAGTTAAATAATCTTGAGTTGGATGATATATATCAACTCCTGCAATGGTTAAACACTTAGATGCTTCAAAATGATTCACCTTAGGTTGAATTCCAAAAGAATATCCTCTCCATTCAAAATCAAAGTTTTGAGTAACAAATTGTTCTTCACTTCTATATTCATTTACAATATCAGCTTGCCAGCTTAAAAACTTATTTACAAGAGTCCTTTGGAATTTTTCAAATTCTGCTCCAAGACTTCCGTTTATAGTTCCAAGAACATTAGGAAAATCCTCCCACGAATTAATTCTGTTACTCCAATAAGCTAGTCCAAATTCATAATTTAAATCATTTATATCTGGAAATTTCTTTCTTAAATATTTAATAAACAAATGTTGCACATTAGAACCAGCTGTATCATAATGTTTAGTTTCATTATCAAGCTGATATCTTATAACACATTTCCTCTTGCTTACTCTTTCCATAATTTTTCTAATAACTCTTTCTGCATAAAACAAATAAGTTGGATTTGTTATATCCATATTTTGTCTTACACCATAAAGACCTTTACCATTCTTTGTAACTGCAAGTGCATCAGGACATTCAGCTGCAAGCCATGTTGGTATTGCATAAGTAGGTGTTCCAATAATAACACTAAGCCCTGCTTCCTCCATTGCATCTATTACTCTATCTATATGTTTAAAATCAAATTCCCCATTTTGTGGCTCTACGCTACTCCAAGTTGACTCTGCAATTCTTACAACATTAATATTAGCTGCCTTCATCATTTTAATATCTTCATTTAATCTATCATATGGCATATATTCATCATAATACGCCACTCCAAAAAGTAATTTATCCATTTTTTATCCTTCTCCTTTTACTTTAAAATTAATTTTTTGAATATGTTTAATTTTTAGTTGCATAGATTTTTAAATTATAATACAATCTAACTGTGATTTTTATTAAACCTTTTCATCTGCTTAAATAAATTATATCAATTTTTTATTTGATAAATTAGTATGATTATTGACTTATTTAAGGTCATTTTTTGTTTTTATTTATTAATTATCTTAAAATTGTTATAAGGCATATATATAAAATATACTAGCATGCTGATTTGTTATTTTTTTGATAGTGCCTAAGTATTCAAATATGAAGATTGTAGGTGATTTTATGGAATTTAAACATGAATTAGTTAAACGAAATGAAGACATTAGTGTTATGTTTCTTAACATGACAGATAATGCTAGAATTATACCTAAACATTGGCATAATCATATGGAAATTATTTATATTTTAGATGGCTATATTGAAGTTGATATTAATAATTCTACATATTTAGTTAAAGAAAATCAACTGATAGTAATAAGTCCAAGAGATATTCATTCAACAGCCCATAAAGATAGTAATACATCAATACTTTTACAGATTCCCTATGAACTTTTATAAAGTAATATAAATGATGTTCAAAATATTCATGTCCCTCAAAATCTGTTCCTTCTCCATGTACTTTATCTGGAAATATTACTTTGGGTCCTTCTTTTACTGTTACCATGTCCTGCTCTAGTTCAATAACCATTCCACCTTTTATAAGCCTATCTTCTGATCCTAAAGCATCCCAAGGAAAATTAACTGGACAGAATCCATAATACAAATATACTCTTCCATCATCATCCACTAAAGCACCTGGATCAAATTGAAATGGATCTCCTTCTTTTTCTCCAAGCAATATGCCATCTGCATAATGAATATGTCCATAAAATTCATATTCACCAGCAGGTGTATCACAAACAGCAACTGCCATTATTCCAACAAAATCAAAAGCATAATAAAGGTAATATCTTCCGTCTGCCCCCTTTTGAACATCAGGTGCAAATAATAATCGTTCTGGCACAATTGATGATAGCTTTTCGGTATCACCACACATAGGATCTTGTGTTTTCTTATAAATAACTCCTTCGTACTTCCAATTTCCCAAATCATTTACATCTGCTGACCAACATACATAATTATTTTCACAATACGCAGTTCCATTAAATTTATCATGACTGCCATATACATAAACTCTGTCTCCAAATACATACGGTTCACCATCTGGAATATATTCATAGCTAGGTAAATATGGATTAAAAGCTTGTTTTTTCATTTATAATTCCTCCTGATTATATTCATCTATTTATTTGCAGTTTTTCTTTTTTCAAGATCTTCTAAAATTTGTGGATATTCTTTATCAAGTTTGTAAGGCATTAAAAATATAAATTGAACTATTATAAATGCTATTGGGATAAAAATGAATAATGCTTTAATTGCACCTACTGCACCAGCAGATTGTGCTGCCGCACCACCTACATATCCACCTATACCTAAAATCCATCCTATTATACCACTACCAATTCCTCCACCAGCTTTTCCACCAAAGCTTTGTGCACTATAAATTAACCCTTCTGTTCTTACTCCAGCTTTCCACTCACCATACTCAACAGTATCTGCAAGCATTGCAAAACCTAAAGTTTGTACAGGAGTAAATCCTATTCCTCTTATAGCAGTTCCTATAAGTACAATAGTTAAATTTGTTGGTGCAGCCATTACTATTAAATACCCTACAGCCATAAGTATAATACCTGCTAATGAAACATTACGTTTTCCAAACTTCTTAACCAAAGGAGCTAATGCAAACATACCAGCTAGACATGGAAGCATCATTGCAAATGTTAATACTGACACTAATCCTGCATTTCCTAAAACATATTGAGCATAATACACATTCATACCCATCATAATTGTTAAGTTAGCACTATTTAACAAACCTTGAATAGTTAAAATTCCCCAATACTTATTTTTAAATAATGCTTTTACGCCAACTTTAACTGGAACCTCTTTCTTAACTTCATCAGCAGCACTACCTACTCTTTCCTTTGTATTAAAGAAAGTAATAAGGAAAAGAACTACTGCTACTGCACCAAATAATGCATATGTTAACGACCAAGCTTTTCTGTCATTACCAAACATGCCAACAACAGGTAAAGTCAACATACTAATACCAATATTACAAACTACTGCAAATATCATTCTAAATATAGTTAAAACTGAACGTTCATATTGATCTTGTGTCATTAATGATGTAAGCACTCCATAAGGAAGATTTATAGAGGTATAAATTATATTAACAATATTATAAGTTACAAATATATATACATACTGCCAATATTCACTTATATCAGGAACTGAGAACATTAGAACCGCTGCTATAGCAAAAGGTACACACATTCTCAATAACCAAGGTCTAGCTTTACCATACTTTGATTTTGTTTTATCAATAATTACTCCCATAAGTATATCAACAAATCCATCTAATATACGAGAAATTAACATAATCGAACCTATAGCTACTGCGCTAACTTTTACTACATCTGTATAGTAAAATACTAAAAAACTGCTCATAGATGCAAATATTACATTATTACCAGCATCACCACAGGCATAAGATAATTTTTCTTTTAATCCAATTTTATTTTTTGAACTTTGTTTTGCTTCCATTTTTTATCCTCCTTAGATTATCATTTTTTATTTATACACAAAAGCATTAACTGAATGTTCTTTTATAACGCAAGTCAAAATTAACTTCAGATATCCTTTACAATACTTATTTTAGCAAATCAAACGTTTCCATTTAAGTATGTTTATTGACACAAATATAGTATGTTTTTGACTTTATAATAATTAATAGACAAAAAAATAACAAGCCAAATAGTAATGTTTTTTTGACTTGCCATTTTAAAATAATCTAAATATAAAATTGTTTTATTACTTTCTATTCACTAAAAGATAATTTATGGTATAATTAAGATAGTTTTTCATTAGTTGTGGAGGTAATTATGTACGAAAATTCATCAGATTTGGCAGAAAATAAGTTACTAATGTTATATGTATTAAAATCAATAAAAGAACCTATATCAAATACTCAGCTTACTGAAATAATTCTTGAAAATAATTTTATTAATTATTTTACTTTTCAACAATATTTATCTGAACTTGAGGAATCTAAATTTGTTGAATATCATGAAGCTAATGACAAAAAATTATTAATATTAACAGAAAAGGGAGATAATGTTCTTACTTTATTTAAAGATCGAATATCCCCCTCAAAAATATCTATTGTAGATGATTATATAAAAGAAAAGATTGGTTCTATAAAAAAGGAATTAACTATACAGGCAGATTACACTCTTGGTAGTGGAGATGATAGCTTTATAGTTGATCTTAAGGCCATAGAAGCTCAATCTTTATTACTAGAACTAAAATTATCAGTTCCAACAAAAAAACAAGCAACTTCAATTTGCAACAGATGGAAAGAGAATCCATCTGAAATATACACTAATATAATTAATATATTAGTTAATTGATATAATTAATACATGCTTTTAACCAAAGTCATAGCATTAGGCTCAGTTCCTATTGTTATGGCTTTTACTTTTTTACTTTCTATGTTTATTACTCTTAATATTCCATTTAAATAATCCCCAACAAATATGTTTTCTCTTTCTTTTACTATTCCTCTTGGCATTCCACCAACAAAAATTTTATTTTCTGCCCTAATATCTTTTAAATTTATAATGCTTATAGTGCCATCACATAAATTTGAAACATATAAATAATCATCCTCTTCAAATAAATCTACTGGCGACATTCCAACTTGAATTTTATTAATTAACTCTAAAGTTTTTAATTCAATAATCCCTATATCACCCTTTTTATCATAACCAAGATAGCTCATACATACATATAAGTACTTCTTATTTTTTGATATGATTATCTTTACAGGAGTTTTTTCAACTTTAATTCTTTTTATCTCCCTATTATTTATATAATCTATTACAGATATATTATCCTCGCCCATATTACTTACAAATACAAGATGCTTTTCTTCTTCCAATGCAATATTATGAGGAAATCTACCTGTCGGTACCTCAAAATTAACTCTTTCATTAATTAAATCATATATTATAACAGAATTAGATTCTCCACATGAAACATATGCTATACCATCAAAAGCAACTATATCATTTGGATGTGCTCCTATATATAAATTACTTTCTTCTTTAAAATTCTTATAATTTATTAAAGAAATGCTATTATTATAATTATTAGCCACTAAAATTTTGTCTTTGTACAATGACAACCCATGAGGGCCCAATGGACTTTCATCTGCAGATAGAATTATGCTCTGATTCGTGAGATTCTCAGTATTTATTTTGTTTAAGCTATCTGAACCAGTATTGCATACAATAATATAGCTCACTCCATTTCCCCCTTATAAGATAATCATAATCATATTGATATCTATAATATATTCTAAACATATATTATTGGTACAACTAATTAACTGTATTATCTTTATTTGTTGACAAATTTCAGTTATAATAAAGGAAACTCGACTCATATTCATTCGCTGAGTGCTCACAGAGTAAGCGACCATCATCAAATCATAGAGTTTTGTTACATACTTTATTTAAATTTTTATAAGAAGGAGTGTTTTTAATGTTTTCATACAAAACAGCTGGTGTTTGTTCATCTAAAATTAATCTTGAAGTTGAAAACAACATTGTTAACAATGTTGAATTTATTGGAGGTTGTGCAGGTAATCTTTTAGGTATTGGTCAATTAGTAAAAGGTAAATCTGTAGATGAGGTAATATCTACATTAGCAGGAATAGACTGTAGGGGAAAAGGAACATCTTGCCCAGATCAATTAACTAAAGCTTTGTTAGAGTGGAAAAAAGAGAACGCATAGAATCCAAATTTAGGCGTAAATCCACCGAAATTAAATACATATTTGTTCCATAGGACTAAGAAAATTTCGCTGGAAACTTCTAAATGGAAGGTTGCACCCCTTTCTGCATGCTCCCGAGGCAAGCTCAGGACAAGCAAAAAGGGAACAACCTTCCATTAAGAAGTTTCACAGCTTATTTTCAATGCCTATTTCACAAATATGTATTTAATTTCTTGGTTTAGATATACTCCTAAGCATTTGGATTAGGATGATTTGGCTATAAAAATGGAACAACTTCTACTGAAGAAATGTCTACAGCTAAATCCTCTGATGCAACACTCCATAAAAGCATGACCCTTATTTCTGGTTTGAGATTTATATTCAAAATACATAATTAACTGTTCTTAAAGCTGATGTATTATGTCATTATATTCTTTTATTTAATTGCTACAACTGATTAATACATATCTATAATTGTAAGACAATCACCATTTCTATGATCTTATCAATAAATTTTTTCTATCTTATATCCTATTTATCAAATGTTTTTCTTTACAAGTATGTTTTAAATTATTAAACTATATGGTTTTGTAGACGTAAGTTTGTCTATATCATTACTTAAAAACATTTATACTTTTTATACATAATGTGGTACACGTTACATATACAGTATTTATTTTGTATTTTAGTTTTACAAAAAAAGAAATGTTTAATATTAATTCCAATTTTATAGGAGGTAAAGTAATGACTAAAACTTTCAAAAAATTTTTCAAGGAAAATTTAAGGAAACTTATGGCTACCTTGGTATTTGCTGAACCTGGCTTAACTGAAGAGGATTACGTATATTTAAATAGTATCATCGATGATAACGAATACAAAAGAATTTAATAATACTGACGAATAAATAGTAAATCTAAACATAGGCGTAACTCTCCGAAATAAAGGGCATGCATATTTTTTCATCACACAATGAGGTTGATTGTGCTCATAGCGAGCCTATTAGTACAATCTTCCGATGAGTCGAGATTCCCTTCATGGAAAATAGGCTAGCAGATAGACTTATTGTTTTGTTACAGTTGCAAAATTACTATTGAGACACAATTTAAGAAAAATCTATATTGATCAATTAAAACCTACTGAAAAAAATTACATGCTTCTTTTAATACTTTGGGAATATCTATTCCTTGAGGACATACATCAACACATTTTCTGCAATCAATGCAACTATTTATAGAATCTTTATTTTTATTAAAATACATTTTAGCACTTTCAAAATCCATTGTTACTGAATTATTATATTGCATAAAAGCATTGAATATATTAATATTTTGTGGGCAAATCCCACAATACCTACATGTAGTACAAGGTACTTTAATAAGTTTTCTATACACTTCTGACACCTTGTATAAGGCTTCTGTCTCTTCCTTTGATAACATCCCTATGAATGCATTATTAGCTATTTTTATATTTTCTTTAACTTGATCTATGTGGTTTATCCCACTTAATACTATATCCACATCATTGCGATTAAAAAGAAATTCAAATCCCCACTCCGCTAAAGTTTTATCTGGGCTCACATTATGCAAAATATTTTTTATTTCACTGTTTGCATTATTTACAAGTTGTCCACCTCTAAGTGGCTCCATTATGATAGTGCCAAGCCCATTATTATCAGCATACTGAAGCCCACTTATACCTGCTTGCATATTTATGTCTATATAATTCATTTGAATTTGGGCAAACTCCCAATCATATTTAGTAACTATTTCATTAAATAGAGATGCTGTTCCATGATAACTAAAACCATAGTGTTTTATTATACCTTGACGTTTTTTCTTTTCAAAGAAATCAACAATCCCTATTTGTTCAAAAGTTTTCCAACGTTTATCTGTAAGGGCGTGAATCATATAAAAGTCAATATAGTCTGTTTTAAGTCTTTTTAATTGACCTTCTATTAGATTTTCTACGTCTTGAATTCCATCTTTAATGTGCCAAATCCCTACTTTAGTTGCTATATTTATTTTATCCCTATAACTTTTAACAGCTTCTCCAAGAACACTTTCACTTTCTCCTGACAAATAATTTTCTGCTGTATCAAAATAGTTTACACCATTTTCATAGGCATAGTTAATCATTTCAAAAGATTTTTCTCTGTCAACTTTTCCTTCAATTCTTGGTAATCTCATAATACCAAATCCCAATGCTGACACATCAACGCCTGTTTTTCCTAATTTTCTATATTGCAAAGTACACTTCCTCCCTTTAAACTATTTTATAGCAAAATATTAAGATAAATTGATATTCCTCATAAACTAATAAAACTTTGAATCACATAATGTATATTGATCCCAATTTTTCTATTATATAAAAATAATGTAGCTATTGCAATACATAAAAATAAAACCAGGGTTTATTCTTAAACCCTGGCTTCATTTAGAAACAAGTGTAACTATGGGGACTTTAAAATTATTTTCGGAGTAATCCCCAAATATTATTGTTAAAATCATTGCCCATGAGAACCACCTCTTTCATATATTATTGTGTGCAGTATTAAATTAAATATACATAACAATCAATTTTTCTAAAAAATAATTTATACAGCATCAGTCATTACATATGCTTCTATGTTTTGACTCTTTATTAAATCATAACTAATCCATCCATAACCATTAATTCCCCAACCTGTACCCCATGAATTTATTATTTTTACTGCTCTTTTGCTATCATCATATCCAATTACACATAGTGCATGACCACCTCTATTTTCACCAGAAACTTGATCATAAATTGGATTACTAGCGTCTAAATTATCAAAGTCTGGATATACTGATATACCTATAACTACAGGATTACCATTTGCAAGTTGTGCCTTTATTGCACTATAATTACCATCTGGAAGTTGACTCCAGCTTTGTGCTTTATATTTAGCTGCATTAGTTTTTTGTTTAGCTGTAGGTGTTGTTTTCCATGCATATTCGCTTCCATTATAAGGCATATCAGCTAATGTAGTGCAGCCTTGTGTCTTTAAGAGATTAAATGCATCTGAAAAATAAGAACCACCACCATCTGCTGAATTATCTCCATGTATTTGACTATATATATATGCAGGACTAAATATATGGGAATTTGTATTTAAAGGCCATTTCCATTCTTGACCTTCTTGATAACTCTTATCTGCATACCCTGTTGCCCATGCAACACAGCTTCCTAGAGCCCCTTGATTATCTACTTTAGGAAATTGACTTGTTAAGTCAACTTTTGTAGGTAATTGTATTTTACTATCTGAATTCTCTACCATTTTAATTCCTGGTATTTTTTCATGTAAGTGATTTAACCCTGTTGGATGCAAAGTAGCTGCATATGAATTTTGCGTTGGGATTAAATATCCTACGACTAAAAGTGAACACGCTAAGATTTTGATACTAATTTTGTTAAATTTCATTTTTCATACCCCCAATTTATTATTTTTTAAGACTTACATATTTATAATAAAAATCCTGCTTCAGCATAACATTTATACTGCTTGGACAATATTAACTTACTCCTCCCATTTCATGTACAAAGTTTATATCCTATTGGCTATTTAAACTTTTATGTAATAAATTTTATATTATACTCCTAGCCACTTATATTTTTGTATTGATTTTAAAATTAATGAGTAGCTGGAATATATAAAAAAGACAATTAGGTAAATTATATTTTGACCCCATTGTCTTTAAATATCTATTTATTCATGTATTTTCATTTATGATTTTTTTGAACATCCCTAAACCTCATTGTTTAATTTATATCCATATATAAATAATGATTTTCAAACTTTTATATTAGTTTTATTTTCTAAAATATACAAAAATCTTATTATAATTGTAGTTTTATTTAACTGAAAAAACAATATCAAAAGCTCTAAACACCTATTTTAGTTCCTTAAAAGAATATTTCTATTATAATACTTCCTTTTAAGATACATTTTATATCTTTGAAGACTTTTTGATTTAAATGAAAACAGAACATCTATCCTAATTTAAATTTAGCCATTTTGTATTTTTTCGCCACTTTCACCCTGTATAAATTTTCCTTTTATACTATACTCTAATATATTTATTTCTAAGCAAAATAAAGCCAGGGCTTATTCTTAAACCCTGGCTTCATTTAGAAACAAGTGTACTTATGGGGATTTAAAAAGTTATTTTTGGAGTAATCCCCAATAATCATCTTCAAAATCGTTTCCCATGACAATCACCTCTTTCGTCATTATTGTGTGCAATATTAAATTAAATATACCATATATTTTTCAAATGAAATTATACACTGATACCACTATGGTTACGTTATCAAAAAATATGGTTTCATTTTCTAAATCTCTATTTTTTCTGAATCTTCCAACATAATTAATTCTTCTGGGTAAGGATTAAAATAGGTTTGCTCCAAAAGATAAGTAATATTAAATCTAACTATGTATGATTTCACCAAAAGCATAGGTGTAAATATTGTTAATTTTTTCATTTGGTATTTTTTAAAAGAATCAAGTATTAATTTAGTTTCTTCTTTAGTTATATCTTTAGAAAAATACCCCATTGCATGCATTAAAACATTTATATTACTTGTATACTTAGGAAGCTTTTCAAATGCTAATTTTAAAATTTCTTCATATTCATTAAAAATGTCTTTAATATCCTTACCTTCACCATTTGATACAATTCTGCCTAGAATTTTAGAGTATTTTTGGCTATTTGCCATAAATAATAATTTATTTCTGCTTTGAAAAGCTATTAATTCTTTAAGAGAATTAGATTCTTTAACTTTTCTAAAATCTGCATTGATAAAAATTCTCGTAAGAAAATTATCACGAATCCTATAATTATGTAATCTTCCTTCATCTTCTACTGGTGAATAAGGAAATAGTTTTTTTACTTTACCACCAAACATTCCTGCACCTTTTGTACTTCCTGTAACCTTTGATGTTCCGTTATAGACTTTTACATTTTTATATCCGCATGATGGTGACCCACTTTTTAAAAGAAATCCATCAATAGAATTTAAACTGCTGAGATATGAATCTGCAAATTCATTCATTTCTTTGGTAAATTCTTTTTCTGTTTTTGGTTGATATAATTTAAATTCATTATTTTCGGATACAACTCTAATTGGATCTCTTGGAACTCCAAGTCCTATAGACATTTCCGGACAGACATTTACAATATTCACAAAAGGTTTTAACTTTTCAACAAACTCGTCAGTTACCATTTGACCATTATAACGACAACTATCGAAACCTAAACATTTACTAAAGAATATATTGGGTTTTTGAAAATCATACATAAAAACACCCCTCTAATTTAATTACTTTCGATATTATAATATCACAATATAGTCAGGATAAACTAATAAAAAATAATTTTTACCATTAGTTGAATTTATTACATTTCTATCTAAGCAAAAATTATGTATCATAAAAATAAAAAAGGAGTTTTATTTTTATGGCACGAAAAGCAAAAAAACTACAAGAATTACAAACAATGTTTGATGAAAATGATATAGATTTTTCAAAAGTTAAAGACATCATAGTAATAAAAGATTTAATAGCACGAGTAGAAAAAATTCCGGATTTTAGATATGAATCATATATAAAACATAAATTGAGTGATATAGTTCTACTAACACTTTTTGCAGTATTAAGTAATGCTAACGAATGGTCTGAAATAGAGGCTTTTGGAATAAAAAAAGAAAAATGGCTAAGAAATTATCTTCAATTAGAGAATGGTGTACCATCTGACGATACTATTAGGATAGTAATATCTAATATTGATAGTAGATATTTTTATGAAATAGTCATAGAATTCTTTATTGAAATAGTAGCTAATTTATCCCGATTAGCGAATGCAACAACAACTCAAGAACCAGATATTATATCTATTGATGGAAAAACAAGCTGTGGTTCTAAAAGAAATGA
>Ga0302173_10000782_pt1 | contig 16774 bp, 16 predicted proteins | sample I_Fen_N3_1_FD_198785 | JGI IMG/M metagenome (GOLD analysis project Ga0302173, IMG submission 198785) | Peat permafrost microbial communities from Stordalen Mire near Abisko, Sweden - I_Fen_N3_1 | ecosystem: Environmental > Terrestrial > Soil > Wetlands > Permafrost | place: Sweden: Abisko... | reverse complement strand
AAACTTTAAACACAAAAATTAATAATATGGGATATACACTAAAAAAAGTAATGAAGACTAAACCTTTGAAGAAAATACCTGAAACTGATATGATATTCGAAAATGTAAATAGTGTCCGCGCTAAATATGAAAATGACATTAGAACAGTAATGATATCAATGGATACGAAGGATAGAGTTAAACTTGGAAACTTCTCAAGAAACGGAAAGTGCAGATATTTAGTTGAAGCTGCTGATCATGATTTTGGAGATAAGTTTATTACGCCATTTGGGATACTTGATTTAACAGATAATACAGTGGAATTAAAATTCACTGAATCAAAGGCCACAGCTGATTTTATGGTAGATACAATACAGGATTTTTGCACTAAAAAAAGATATAAAGAAAGTAAAGAAAGACTTGTAATATTTGCTGATAACGGACCTGAAAATAGCAGTCGGCGAACTCAGTTAATGAAAAGAATTATAGAAATTTCAGCTAAAAATGATGTAGAGATAATACTTGCATATTATCCACCTTATCATAGCAAATATAACCCTGTAGAAAGAGTATGGGGAGTGCTTGAGAAGCATTGGAATGGTGATATATTAGACGATATTGAAACAACTTTAAAGTTTGCAGCAACAATGACATGGAAAGGAAAAAATCCAGTAGTAGACTTAGTTGAAAAAGTATATGAAACTGGCAAAATGGTCAGTTACAATAAAACCAGAAAAATGTAAGGAGGCTTTAAAAATGGAAATTAAAACATAGGAAATTAGATTTGGGTAAGGGCAATCTATATGTATTTTTACTAAATATTAATAATTTTACAACCATTAATGTAAATTTAAACCAGCTTAATACTTCAAGTATTAAGCTGGAAATTCAAACAAAGTATAAATGGACTTGTTATTTATTTTAGCAAGCCTTATTTTAGTAGCCTTTAATACTATTTTCGCGCCTACTATTTCTTCTCTTTATTATAAAGGGAATATGCATAAGCTTTCATATATGTATAAATCCATTACAAAATGGGTAGTAGCTATTAATTTAATTACATTTTCTTTAATATTATTATTTAGTAAGGATATAATGCATCTATTTGGAGCAGAATATATGCCTGGAGCTGAAGCGCTAATATTAATTGCACTAGGTGAGGTGGTAAATGCTGCCACGGGAGCTGTAGGATTAATTAACACTATGACTGGCCACCCAGAATATGAGATTTATATTGGTATAGTGGTTATTTTAGTTGGTGGATTTACAAATTATTTATTAATACCTATTTGGGGAATCAATGGAGCAGCGCTTGCTTCATTGGCATCTGTATGGTTAAGTAATATTATAAGGTTAGCATTAGTTTATAAAAATCATAAAATGCATCCTTATAATTTTGAATACATTAAGGTAATAGGCGCTTGTATTATAAGCTTTCGTATTGTGTACATACTGAAAAGTATATTTCATATAAGCTGGAATATAGATTTATTTCTATTTTCTGGCGTGTACCTTATTATTATATTGGGATTATCTGAAGTAGAGAAAGACATAATTAAAAGATGGCAGAATTCTTAAGAAAATATATACAAGCTTGAAATCTTAAGTAGTAGATAGAAATAAAATAATAGAAAATAGAGGTGTTTTATAAATGTCTAATAATTTATTTTGGCAGGAATCTAATATTACAAGATCACATAGAGAGAAGTTAATTGGTCAAAAAGGAAAAATATTATGGTTTACAGGTTTATCTGGAGCTGGAAAATCAACTATAGCAAATTTAGTTGAAAAAAAATTAAACGAATCTGGTAAACTTACATATTTATTAGATGGAGATAATGTACGACAAGGTTTAAATTCTAATTTAGGTTTTTCTGTAGAAGATAGAAAAGAAAATTTGAGAAGAGTTACTGAGGTATCTAAGTTGTTTTTAGATGCAGGGATTATTACTATTAATTGTTTTATCTCACCCTTTAATGAAGATCGACAAAACTTGAGAAACATTTTTCTAGATGATTTTATAGAGATTTTTGTAGATTGCCCTTTGGAGGTATGTGAAAAGAGAGATACTAAAGGTTTATATAAGAAAGCAAGATTAGGTGAAATAAAAGAATTCACAGGGATAAGTTCCCCTTATGAAAAACCACAAAATCCTGAAATTATAATAAATACAGATTTATATGACATCAATCAATGTATAGATATTGTTATGGATTTTATATTTGAAATCTAAATTTGTTGTGTAGTAATAGCAAGTTCATCAGTAGAATAAAAATTAAAGAATTAGGTGTTAGGCAGGTTTCAATATGATAATAATAATTTTATTTATTTTAATATGGTTATGTATAGTATCCTAACTTTAGAAGTGGAAAATAATAAAGTATCAAACAAAATAATCTTAATATCAATCATTGCATCCTAATTAATATTTTGTATAAAGAGCTAGGAAGTTCGGTAGTAACCTTAGTAAATGAGTCACAAGTTCCTCATTAGCACCTCGGAAGTCCAAAAATTTACAGGTACAAACACTGCACTAAATTTTATGTTTAGTGCAATGTTTTTGTTTTAAGGAAATTGGTTATATGGTATAATATAACTTATATTCCGCGGAGTATAAGTTATAAAAAAGAAACTACCAATTGGAATATATGATTTTAAAACATTTTAAAACATTAGCAAAAGGCAAACTAATAGTATTATTAGGTGATATATTTGTGCTTAGAGAAAAATTTATAAAATAACGATAAATGTAAAGGCGGTTTAAAATTGGAATCAATAACTAATATATCGAAAAAAATGAAATATATTTATGATGACATACATAAAATGAAGAAAGTCAGTGAGCTCATTGACTATATTCCCATAAAATCAATTGAAAAAGTAGCAACTTTGTTGCTTGTAATTTGGGTTTTATCACCCATTATTGTTATGTTTTCTAATTGTTCAATGCAAGATATGGAAGATCTCGATTTTATGTTTAAACAGATTGCTATTACAACATCTTGGTATGAAATTCTACAAACAACAGGATTCCTGGGATGTGTATTAGGCATTATAATTTTTTCTAAAAGCATTCTAAAAGCAAAAACTCAAAAAATCTCCATAAAACAATATATAAAGAATAATCTCATGTGTATATTCTTAGTTCTGATGCTTTTTTGGAGTATTATTTCATGCCTAGCATCAGATAATATTGATATTTCATTTAATGGCACTCTATATCGCAAGGAAGGACTTGTTACCTATTTTACTTATTACGGTATTTTCTGTTGTGGATATGTTGTTAGAAATAAACGATTTATAAAATATATTCTTGAAATTTTCACACTGGTTGCAACAGTACTGTCGATTTTGACACTTATCAATTCTAAAGTTCTAAACAATTTTTTTGGGTTAACTGTTAATACGGCTGTATTTAGTCAGTTTAATCATTTTGCATATTATTTATGCATGTCTCTTATGTGTGCATTGTTACTATTTCAGACAGAAAAAAAATCAACTCTAAAGTTAATGTTTCGCCTTACTATATTTGCTGTTATTACAGCAGGGCTGGTGGAGAATGGAGCACTAGGACCTTACCTTGCTGTTATAATAGGGCTGTTATTCAGTGTAATTCTTACAATCTGGCTGAATAAGAAACTTTTAAAACAGACATTAATAGCAGTAGGTATATTTATAAGTATTACTGTAATTATGAATATTTCCAATGATCATACTTTCTCCGACTTTAATACATTAAAGGGAGATATATCTAAAATTGCGAGTGAAGCACCAGATGTTGATAGTGCCGGGACAGGTAGGTGGATTCTTTGGATGAATGGATTGAAATTTATTTCTGAAAAGCCGGTATTAGGTTATGGGCCTGATAATCTTGGCGAGCAATATGCAAAAGTCAATATTTCGACAGATAGACCACATAATGAGCTTATTCAATTTGCTGCAAGTCTTGGTATTCCTGCTGCTATATTTTATATCATAGCTATAGCTAGTTACTTTCTAGTATTTTTAAAGTTGAGAAAAAGGGCTTCAACACTTGAAATTGGTATGCTCTGTACAGTTATTGCTTATCTTGTTTCATCTATGTTTGGAAATACCATGTATTATACCAGCCCATTTTTCTTTATGATTCTTGGATTATCAGCAGGTAATCAAAAATTACTAGCAAGAGAGTCACTTTAATTACTCTAAAGATACTTGCTCATAATCTCTCATTTGTATTAAACACAATTACACTTAATTAATTTGATTAACTTAGTATTTTTTGTTTTATTAAAATATATTGTGGTATATAATGTAAAATAAATGAATAATAAAAGTTTGTCTGTTTTTTTAAAAGTAAAAAACGAGTATGTTTGATTTGCATAAAAATCATAAAGATGTATATGGAAAATAAGATTAAGAGTTAAGTAAACAGGAAGGAAGTTACTATGAACAAGCAAATAAGAAAAGCAATAATTCCAGCAGCAGGTCTTGGTACAAGATTTTTACCTGCAACTAAGGCACAACCAAAGGAGATGCTTCCTATAGTTGATAAGCCTACGATCCAATACATTATAGAGGAAGCTATTGCGTCTGGTATTGAGGAGATTCTTATTGTTACTGGTAGGAATAAGAAGAGTATTGAGGATCATTTTGATAAGTCTGTTGAGCTAGAGATGGAACTTGCAAAGAATCATAAGGATGAATTATTGGAATTAGTTAAGGATATTTCAGATATGGTTGATATTCATTACATAAGACAAAAGGAGCCTAGAGGACTAGGACATGCTATTTATTGTGCTAAGAGCTTTGTAGGTGATGAACCTTTTGCAATTCTTCTTGGTGATGATATTGTTTATACAGATGAAAATGAAAAGCCTTGCTTAAAGCAGCTTATGGATTGTTATAATGAATATAAAACAAGTATATTAGGTGTTCAAAGTGTTGATATAGAAAATGTATCTAAATACGGAATTATTCGTGGAATACCAATAGAGGACAGAGTTTATAAAGTTAAGGGCTTAGTTGAAAAACCTAATAAGGAAGATGCGCCATCTAATACTGCAATACTTGGTAGATACATAGTTACTCCTAAAATATTTGAAATTTTGGAGAGAACAGAACCTGGAAAAGGTAATGAAATTCAACTTACAGATGCTTTATTACAATTACTTAATGAAGAAGCAATTTATGCTTATAATTTTAAAGGAAAGAGATATGATGTTGGAGATAAGCTTGGATATTTAGAAGCAACAGTAGAATATGCTTTAAGAAAGCCAGAACTTAAAGAGGAATTTACTGAATATTTAAAAAGTATTGTAGCAAGTCATAGACTTTAACCCAGGGGTAATATAAGCAATCTCACTCCTTCGGACATCGGAAGCACCAATAGGAGAAACAGAAATTTCCAAGTACAAGAATTGCACTAAAAGATTATTTAGTGCAATTGTTTATTTTAAGGGAATAATTAATATGATTAATAAAAAAATAGTATCTGTTTTTGGTTTCATTACAATATAATTTAAGCTATAATAAAAATATATTAGTATAATTTCTTAGATAAGGAGCTGATACAAATGCATATAGAAGAAGATAAAATGTTTACGATAGAAGAATATGAAAAGTTACAACATAAATATAAATATAATATAGAGTTCATAAATGGAGAGGTTGTTCTTCACTCTAAAACATCTGTTAAACATAATGAAATAGTAAATAATATTCAATTTAAGCTTATGAGCTATTTAGATAATAGTAAATGTAAAGTATATACTGAGCAAATAGAATTAAAATTTCATAATGATAAGGATATTGTAAATGTATTTCCTGATATATTTGTAATGTGTGAAGATGCAAAAAAAAATGGGGAAAGCTTCGTATCTCCACCAAAGATAATATTTGAAGTGGTTTCTCCTAATTATTCAGGACATGATTATATAACGAAACTTCAAATATATCAAAGATATGGGGTTTTAGAATACGTGATAGTTGAGCAGACAGGAGAGATGATTCAGTATAATCTAGTAGATGGAGTATTTAAACCTTCGATAAATGAATATTATTCTAGTAATATTTTTGAAGGATTATTTATAACAACTGAAGAAATTTTAAAATAGGAACAAGTTGAAAATAAGTTCCAAGAAAGGGGCCAGGCCATTGTAGCAAGTCAGTCGAAAACTCCTGACTAGCACCCTGGGGGAAACAGAAATTTCCAGGTACAAACACTGCACTAAATTTTATGTTTAGTGCAGTGTTTTGTTTTATAGAATTACATTAAGATTTTTGTTTATCAAAATTATCTTATGGGATATAATATGAACATAAGGATAGTTTAAGCTATAAATTAGGAGGTGAAATTTTAATGAATAGCAATAAAGATATATTATTACTTCTGATGAATATGAAAGATTGCAAGGAACTTTTAAGTGTAAGACAGAATATGATAATGGTTTAAAGATTTTAATGTAGATTTAGAAGAGATATTTGAATAGCAAGTGAATCAAAAGTTTCTTACGAGAACCTCCAAAGCAAGCGGGGAGTATGAAGTTCCCCCAGAAGAAAAAAGAGAAAAAAGTACCCAGGGGTGAAAGGAGGATATTAAATTTTGCAGATTCAATTAAATAAAGCTATTGAAATATTAAAAGAAGAATTTAATCCCATAGTAATATATTTATTTGGTTCAGGCGCTAAAAATAGACTTAGAGATGATAGTGATATTGATATTGCTTTTTTAACTGATGATGAGGTAGATTCTTATGAATGTTTTATGAAAGCGCAAGAGTTGGCTGACATTTTTAGTAGAGAAGTAGACTTAATAAATTTAAATACATCGTCAACTGTATTTAAAGCTCAAGTAGTGGGGACAGGTAAAAGAATATATTGTAGGGATGAGACTAAGCGTATGTATTTTGAAATGAGGGCATTTAAGGCGTATGCAATGTTAAATGAAGAGCGTGAAGTTATTTTAAAGAAGATTAAAGAAAGAGGAACTGTATATGGGAAATGATGTTATTTATAATAAAATTGAAACTATTGAAAGATGTATAAATAGGATTAAAGCAGTATATGATAATAATCCTGATAATTTAAACGATTATACAAAACAGGATTCTATAATTTTAAATATACAAAGAGCATGTGAAGCGACTATAGATTTAGCTATGCATATTGTGTCAGAGAAAAATTTAGGTATACCACAAAATAGTAGAGATTCTTTTGAAGTACTGAATTCTAATAATATAATAGATGATGTATTAAGTAAAAAGATGAAATCTATGGTAGGGTTTAGAAATATAGCAGTTCATGATTATAAAGCTCTAAATTTAAAGGTTGTACAAGTTATTGTTGAAAGTCATTTAAAAGATTTTAGTGATTATACTTATTCTATAAATAAGTTATTATAGAACCTCAGATGTCTAAAATTTTCTGGGTACAAGTTATATTATACAACAGATAAGATAAATTAAAAAATCTTATCTGTTTTTTGTTTTAAGCAAATGGTTTATAGGATATAATAATTATATCAATATGGATTAAAGTTATTAGTGGAAGATATGGTGATTTAAATAAATGAGTAATGTAAAAACTGTTTATCATGGTAGTACTGATATTGTAAAATTACCTGTGCATGGACATGGAAAAATAAATAATGATTATGGTATAGGATTTTATTGTACAGAGGATACTGGAGCAGGAAGTTTTCTATCTAATCAATTAGCATTAGAAGTTTTAGCGGATGCACTACATTTAGGAAAGTTAGGCAGACAATTTACCTTAATTAGCAATATAGCATTTGATAGAATGAAGTATGTATGCAGTGATTTGTGTAGTGCTAATGAATTATATGATGATTATTTAATGAATGATAAAACTGCTAGACTTTATTTTAGACAATTATTACAGGAAAGTTTTAATAATGGTAAAACTTTTGTAAGAGATTTATTAGGAGGAAGATAGTTTTGGATACTAGTAATAATAAATATGTGATTTATGATGAAGTTTATTTTACTGACATAGAAAAACAAATTATATCTGCATTTCAAGATGGAAGCAGTCTTCTTCCAAGTATTGATATATATTGGATGATTAAATGTTTTATGAAATCAACTCATAGGAAAAAAGTGGAGCAAGGTCATCCTTATTGGATAGGTAAGATAGGAGCAGTAGTAATAAGAGATTTATTAGAAGATGTCGATTATCCGAAGAGCCCTAAGGATAAATATTATTATGGAAACAAACTGTATTGGATAGCAAAAGTTTATAATTATGTTAGCTATAAGTATGATATACCATGTAGTAAATTAATCGACTTAATAAATGTAGATGATATGCTAAAGCAGTATGTTACGATGCATGAAACTGGATTAGAGCATACAGCAGAACATTTATATGAGCTATTTATAGAAACCTAACCCCTTCGGACTTTTGAAGCACCTCGGGGGGAACAGCAATTTCCAAGTACAAACACAGCACTAAAAATATATTTCGTGCTGTATTTTGTTTCATAAAATTACATTAATATTTTTGTTTATCAAAATTATATTATGTAATGATTTAAAGAACAAAACATTATTTGAACAAGCAGAAGTAGATATTGGTGGCTATGGTGTAAGTTGGAATGATGATATTGATATTAGTGAATATGAGCTATGGAGTATTGGAAAAATTATTAGTAACTTCCGGAATTAAAGACAATGCATGATAAATTAGAAAACCATCAATTAGTTAATATATTTAACTGATTGGTGGTTTTTATTTTACTAAAATAGATTATAGGATATAATATTGTATAGGAGGCGATAAATTGAGGAAAATTATTGTGATTTTATGTATATTTTGGATGGGATTTATATTTTATATGTCAGGGACTAACGGAGAGATCTCACATCAAGAAAGTACTAAAATAGTTGATTTAATAAAAGATAGTCAAGTGAAATTGCAGGATAATGCTGAAAACAAAACAATTAATGGGAATTCTAATATAGATGAAAACATTACTAATGCACAGCAAGTAGAGGATAACAAATTAGATTTTATAATTAGAAAAAATGCCCATGGATTTATGTATATGGTATTAGCATTTTTAGTTAGTAGTGCATTCTTTACATTTAATAAGAGAGGAAAAGATACAATAGTATATATATTATTTATTTGCTTGTTCTATGCTGTAACTGATGAATTTCATCAGTCTTTTGTGCCAGGAAGAGGTTCTTTAGTTAGTGATGTTTTAGTAGATTTTGCTGGAGCTTTAATAGGATTAGCGTTTTTTTATCTAGCGTATTATCGAATATATAAAATATACACCTCTAAAAAAAGCGCGCACCTATAAAAAGAGTGCGAAGCACAACCGCGGAACTTATTAAGCGCAACCGAGAACTTATCACATATAAAAAAAGCGCGAAGCGCAACCAAGATCTTAAAAAGTATATTTAAAGTTAAAAAAACGATACAACTAAAATGATTTCACCAATAAAAAAGTGCTCACCTCTAAAAAAAGCACACACATATGAAAAGAGCACGAAGAACAATTATAAACTTATACGCTAAATTAGGAATATTACATAAAGAAAAAGGAAAGTTGAAAATATTAGTAGAATGATGAATAAGTTTGTATTAAATAAGGAGAAAATATGTATTTACTAGAACTAACGAATATTAATAAGTGCTACAAATTAAGTGGCAATGAAAAATTTTATGCACTGAGAGATGTTAATTTATCTTTTAATAAGGGAGAATTAGTGTCTGTTATTGGAGAATCAGGTAGTGGGAAATCTACGTTAATGAATTTAATTGGTGGATTGGATTCTGATTATTATGGAGAACTATTTGCGAATGGAAAAGATATTAAAAAATTTAGAAGCAAGGATCTTGATAAATATAGAAAAAATAAGGTTGGATTTGTCTTCCAAAGTTTTAATTTAATATCACATCTATCCGTTTTAGATAATGTAACAATTGCTATGACTTTATCAAATGTTAGGAAAAAAGATCGGATTAAACGTGCAAAACAAATGTTAGCTGAATTTGGTTTGATAGATCATATTAATAAAAAACCAAATCAATTATCTGGTGGGCAAAAGCAAAGGGTTGCTATTGCACGGGCTTTAATTAATGATCCTGAAATAATTATTGCTGATGAACCTACAGGGAGCTTAGATTCAAAAACATCAATGCAGGTTTTAGATATAATGAAGGAAATTGCTCAAAGAGGAAAGCTTGTAATTATGGTTACTCATTCTGAAAAAGTAGCATCTTGTTCAAGTAGAGTAATTAAAATAGCAGATGGTAAAATCATTAATGATAGAAAAGTTTTTGAATTAGAAAATACTACTTATGAAGAAGCAATTGATAAAGAAGAAACCAGTATTAATAAAAGAAAACAAAATTTAAATATTATATCTGCTATAAAGCTAGCACTTGTTAATATGAAGGAAAAATTTATACGTAATATATTTGTTTCAATAGGAGCAAGTATTGGAATAATGAGTGTTATTTTAATGTTATCTTTGGGTAATGGAGTTAAAGTTTATTTTAATAATACTATGAAAAGTTATGTAAATCCTTTATCAATAGAGGTTAATATGCCTAGTAATGAGGATGAAACGGTTGATTTAGATATTACTACCATACAAAAACCTCAAATCAGTACACCGAAATCATTTGAAGAAGAGGATATAGGAAAGTTGTCTGAAATAGAAAATGTATCTTCAGTAGAAAAAGGGTTTTCTACAATTTCTATGGGAGCTAATTCATTATCCTATGATGGTAAAGGGTGTAATTTGATGAGAATTTCAACTATATCATCAAATATAACAGAGTCAAATATTGAAGAAGGAACGTTACCTAAAGAAGGTGAAATATTAATTAATAAATCTGTAAATGATAGACTTGGCGGAGAGGTTATTGGGAAAAAGGTCAGTTTAAATATTTTAATGAATGAAAAAATATTGAAAAAAGAATTTGTTGTAAGTGGAATTTATACTACGGCGGGTGGAGATTTAACTGCAGTAATGAAATCTGTTTTTTTAAAGTATTCAGATTTAGAAAAGTTTTATTCGGAAAATAACTATGGATTTAAGCCAAATGTTATGTATATTAATACAGCCAGTGATAAGTATACAACAGCAATTAAAGAAAAGATTAAGGTACTTGGATATTCAAGTTCTTCACAAGAGCAAATGGCAGAAATGTTTAATCAAATGATAAATATTTTGACATATGTATTATCAGGGGTTGCAGCAATATCTTTAGTTGTATCAACAATTATGATAGTAGTGGTTATGTATATTAGTGTTTCAGAAAGAACAAAAGAAATAGGAGTAATTAAAGCTATTGGTGCACGAAAAAAAGATATAAGAAGAATTTTTGTTTGTGAAGCATTTTTAATTGGATTTTTTAGTGGTATTGTTGGTCTTATCTTTGCATTGTTATTAATGAAAGGTATAAATATTAAGACAAATAAATTGTTTGGCATTAATTTGGTTTTAATAAAGAATTCTTATGGAATATTTGGAGTAGCAGTAAGTATTGTTATAAGTACAATATCTGGATTATTACCTGCAAATAAAGCTGGGAAACTAGATCCAGTAGAGTCATTAAGAAGAGAATAAGGAATATAAAAGAAAATAACCTTTGGGTATCTAGATAGATAACCAAAGGTTATAAGTTATTTTATTTACTGCTTGTCCTAAAATGAACATTTATATTAGAAACAAGCGGTAAATAGTGTGATTTATTATTATTTTTCTAATTCAAAAAATGCCCCTTTTACTAAAGTATATACAGTGTCATCATCTGCAATAAAAATATCTACATAATTGTTACTGTTAGATATGTGAACATATTTAACCTTATCACCAGATATACCTAAATTCTTAAGAGTATCATTATATTTACTAGAAAATTCTGAAGAAGTCATAGTTCCTTCTTTAATATTAGGTTTAGAAAGAGTCTTAATACTTACTACAATTTGATTACTATCAATGATGACTTTTTCTCCAATAAAAGCAGATAAAGGCATAAGAGTACTTAATGTTTCTGGCATTTTTGAAGGAATAGACTTTGCAATGTTCCATGTTCCATATAAACTTTCATAGTAAGGATGACTAGTAGTAGTAGTATCGCTACTTGAACTGCCGCCAGAACCACCTGAACCACCTGATGTAGTTGTTGATGAAGTATCTGTTGATGCAGTTGAGTTAGCAGTAGTGTTTGCTTTAGTTTGATCTACAATGTTTGAATTGATTTTTTCACCACTTGTAGCAAATGTATAATTTACACCATTAACTGTTACAGTTCCAGTTTTCATTGCTCCGGATTCGCTTAAATAATAAGTTTTACTATTTACGTCAATTAGTCCAGTTTGCATAGCACCTGATGCATTTAAATAATACCAAGAACCATTGTTAGATACCCAACCGGTTTGCATAGCACCTGATGAAGCTGTATAGTACCATTTGCCTCCATCATTAACCCAACCTGTTTTCATATATCCATCTGATCCAAAATAATACCAATTATTATCTATAGTTTTCCAGCCAATAGACCATGAACTTCCTTCTGTATTCCACCAGCCATTAGAATCTTGTTTCCAGGCTGCTGATGCTCCTATTGGAGAAACAGTTGCTATTGTCATAACTGTTAGTGCTACTGCAACTAACTTTTTTAGTTTAAAGTTTTTCATTTTAACACTCCTCATAATATTGTATTTGGGTTTAATAAAAAAACATTAATAGTTGTTTTCAAATTTTAATTATACATCAAAGTTGAACTCTATGTATAATTTACCACGAAATTTGTTAAAATTCAAAATAATTATAAAAATAGACATTATTGAAGTAGAATGTTTAATAAAAGATAAAAGGCAATAATATTTGAATATATATTATAGTAGTGATACTGTAATAATAAGTATAAATGCGGTATATCTGTTTACTTGTAATATTATACATATTAAAGAATAAGATAATGAAAAATATTGTAATTGTATGAAAAGTAATGTATTATAAGTATATGTAGGATTAATTTGTAATGGAAAGTTTATATATTTTTGCAATATATAAATGCTACATATTTACACATTGAAAGGGGATAGAATAAAAATGAAAATGAAAAAATTATTATCAATTGGAGCTATCGGACTAGCATTAGCTTGTTCTACATCTATTGGAGCATCAGCAGCTACTGTAACAGATGGTGTTTCTGATGGAACAAAGAAATTAATGAGAATAGTTGCATTATCACAATATCAAAATGGAAAAAATCAAACAGATTTATTTGCAGGAGTTAAGTCTGACTCTGCAATTGGTAGCGTATCGAATGCAACAGTAATTACAGAAATTAATTCATATACAACTTCTTCAGCTGTAAAAATAGCAGAAAAAAAATATCTTGATAATTCAGGTATGACTTTTGCAACTGCGTTAGGTAAAGTAACTACTGATGAAGCTACTTTTGACAGATTTCAAGATAAGGCTGTAACTATTGCAGACAAATTATTAGACATGGATAATTTAAAAGGTGCTGATAGAGAAAAGCCAGAAAAAGAAATTGTTAAACTTGTAAATATGTACAACCCAAAATTAACTGTTAACTTTGGTAAAGATTCAAAAGGGTATACAAGTGTTTTTGTAAAAGAAAGTGGCAAAATATTAGTACAAATTAATTCTGATGAAGCTATAGGAGCTAGAAATGAAATAAATGCTTTAACTTGGAATTCTGTTAAGGCTGCAAAAATATTATTATAGTTTAAATTAGAGATTAAAAATGTACTCACAACATCAAGGAGGATTAATATATTAGCATGAATAAAACTAGAAAAGGCATCACTCTTATTATTGAAATATTATTAATTTTTAGTATTATGCTTGCAGTATTATCTATATTTGTTAAAATAATTATTTTAAATAAAAATACTTATACAGATATACTTAATAAAAATAATACTTATGTGCAAGTTAAAGAATCAATATATGACAAAATAGATGCATTATTAAGTGCTAAAAATATTAATTATGACATCAAGGAATCGATAATAACAGATGATGATATAAAAAGAGAAACTGATAATGTTATTTCTGGCTTTATTCAATATTTAGAAACTGGGGAAAATAATATTAAACCTATAGATGTAGAACTATATAAACAAAGAGTTAAAGATATTATAGGTAATATAATAAAACCAACTAAAAATGATTTGTCTTTTAATAGTAACTTACAAACTGAAAATGTTGTAAGTAAGGGGAATGAACTGAAATATAGTAATATGATGGTTTATAAAGAACAATCAAAAGTTGGACAATCCTCCGTGGAAGTACAAAAGCTAATGACTACAAGTGAGGCAGAAGCTAAAGTAAGAGATTTGTTGAAGCAAAAAGGGTTGACGGAAGAACAAGCAATTCAAAAGGCAACTGAAAAGGGAATAACAGAAGAACAAGCTTTAAAAATATTAGCTGGTTATGGTATAACAATTGATGATAAATCGCAAGGAAATCAATCTACACCAAAAGAGAATCAAGCTACAGCAGAAAGTTCTGGTAATAGTAATGGTTCATCTGTACAAGGTAGTGATAATACTGCGAAAAGTTCTAGTAAAGAAGCATCATCAAATAATCAAACAGAAAACACTATAAATAAAACAACAGCTGATAAAAGTATTAAAAACCAATTAGATAGCGTATTGAATAAGATGCTAGATGAAGCAGAAAGTAGTGTTGAAAAAGAACTTGAAAAAATGAACTTAAATAAGATATTGGAATCTAGTAAAGTTCAAAAATTAGCTCTAATAACATCAATCATTTATAAAATGTTTTGGGTTGTTATGATATTGCCTATTATTCTTATGGTAATATTAATAAAGTTAAAGGGTAAAGAGTTTAATTCTAGCTTAAAATACATAAGAAATGCATTTTTAGTAGCAGGATTAATTTTATTCGGAATATTCTTTGGGGCTTATGTTTTGAAAGTTTACGAGAAACTTAATATTAATATCAATATAGTTTATTTAAAAGATGTGATTTCATACACAATAAAGCATTTTTTAATAGTTTTATCAACCTTGGGGATTGTAACATTTTTTGTGGGATTATTTCTGTTTATACCTGCTATTAAAAAAAGCAAAGAATATTCAAAAAAATAATAAGTATTAATTATTTATCAAATAATTTTAAGAGATTAGGTTAGCTTTTATAAATAACTTAATAATTTAAACTATAAGAGTATCAAGGAGGGTAATATAATAATGAAAAATTTAAAATTAAAAAAATTAGTTGCAGTTGCATTGGTAGCTATGACAATAGCTACTGTTTCTCCAATAGGAGCATCAGCAGCTTGGAAACAAGATTCTACAGGTTGGTGGAATACAGAAGGAGATTCATGGTCTACAGGTTGGAGAAATGTAGATAGTACTTGGTATAATTTTGGTTCAGACGGATATATGAAAACAGGCTGGGCAAAGGATAATGGTACATGGTATTATTTAAATCCAGTATCAGACGGAACTAAAGGTGCTATGAGAACAGGTTGGATAAAGGATAATGGTACATGGTACTACTTAAATCCAGTATCAGACGGAACTAAAGGCGCTATGAAAACAGGTTGGATAAATGATAATGGCGTATGGTATTTTGCAGCATCATCAGGAGCAATGCAAACAGGTGTAGTTCAAGTTAATGGAAAAGTATATTATCTTGAAGCTAGTGGAGCAATGCAAGTTGGAACAGTAACAATTAATGGTGTTACTTATACATTTGCAGCAACAGGAGAAGCAATAGGAGATAATATACCAACTCCAACTTTAGCATTTAATGCTGATGGAACTTCAGTAGCAGTAAAAGTGACTGATACAACTACAAGCACAAGTAGTAGTGGTGGTGGTCATAACTCATCAGGTGGTGGAGGTGGAACAGTAACACCAGTAACACCAGTAACACCAGTAACGCCAGTAACACCAACGGTAAGAGAAGTTCAACAATCAAAAATAAATGAAACTTTTGTAAGTGATACAAAAGTTACTGTAGCATCTAAAGTAACAAATGCAGATGGTACAGTAACGGTACAACCTAAAGTAAACTTTACACCAGGAACAGTATCAACTCAAGTAATAAATGGAGTGAGCTATACTGTTAAAAAAGATGTAAGTGTAAATTTAACAGATGGAACAGATGCAGGATTAACTGGAAATTACGATACTGGATTTACAATTCCAAAGGGTAAAACAGGAGAAATAATTACGGTTATTACTGTGTATGATGCAAGTGGTAATATATACTACGCTGATCCACAAGTAACTACTGTATAGAATTAATAAAGTAATAAATTCATAAGTGGAATACGGATAGTGAAAAATTATCCGTATTTCTTTATAGAGAATTTGGTAAATAGATATCTTGAAAATAGTATGATATTTTCATGTATAATTTTAAGCAAAGTAGCGAGGAGGTTCTAAATTCTTGCTACTTTTTTTATTTTTTACCCCAGGGGTGTAGTGGTGGTGGAAAAGTAAGCGTAAATAATATATAATGGCATAAAGAGGTGGATTAAATGAGACCATTAGCGGATTTGATGAGACCTAGTGATTTGATAGATTTTGTAGGTCAGCAACATATATTAAGTGAAGGGAAGCCATTATATAATTTAATAAAAAGTAAAAATATATGTAACTGCATATTTTATGGACCACCTGGAACTGGGAAGACAACTTTAGCTAATATAATGGCTAATTATGTAGATAAGAAGTTTTATAAATTAAATGCAACAACTGCTTCTGTAAAAGACATTCAGGATATAACTAATAATATTGATAGTTTATTAAATTATA
>Ga0302173_10000781_pt1 | contig 16779 bp, 22 predicted proteins | sample I_Fen_N3_1_FD_198785 | JGI IMG/M metagenome (GOLD analysis project Ga0302173, IMG submission 198785) | Peat permafrost microbial communities from Stordalen Mire near Abisko, Sweden - I_Fen_N3_1 | ecosystem: Environmental > Terrestrial > Soil > Wetlands > Permafrost | place: Sweden: Abisko... | reverse complement strand
AAGATAGCGACGATTAAAACAAAGGACTGAAAATGGAAGATTTAACACACGCAGGTGATAATGTCACCATGATGCAGACAATAAATAGTCTGAAAAAATTACTTGCTGATGCACGATTGGGGCAAAGTAGATGGCAAGTGACATTTGAAGTGTCAGTGGTACAACCTGTTAGGGACATAAAGATTGTTGCTAAGAAGCTTGATGGATCTGGAGTAATTAAAACAGTTTCTTATCAGGATGTCCTATACTACAAAGATGATCCTTCAACACTTTTACAAATTATCATTGAACAGATGTATGTTGCTCTCATCAAACAGGAATTGATCAATGAATTGGGTCCTAAATTAACACAGGCAATACGTAATTGTATTGGATAAAATTATGAAATCAAAATTTTTAATATGGCTTCAAGAGAAGTTAGCAAATTTGTCAGATGCTCCATGGGCATGTTTTGAAACGACTGGAGTAGATGGTGAAGGTCGTATTGGTTGGTCGATGCGCTGGAATAAAGCATTCATCGCTCAGCTGAATGCAAGAGGGTATCAATCAACAAGCGATGAAGAAACTGTCCAAACGTTTTTTATTGGTTGTCAAATGCTTCCTGAATCACTTTATGGTGAGGAAATAGTTAACCCAGCTGCTACACCAAATCTTTCAAATGAAGCAAACATCCTTAAGAGATAATCATGATAGTAGATTTGTCCTACCTACAAGGTGTGTTAAAATATAGAAAAATGGTCAATGACGAACCACTTGATAAAATTACATGGATCAAAAATGGAAAAGAAGTGGTTATTGATAAAGCATCTTTAGATGAATGGAAATTTATTGGTTTAAATAATGTTACATTTGCTGAAGAATATTTACTAGAGGATTAAAATAAATGAAAAGAATGGTCGTTGACACGTCTAATTTGTTGTTTCGAGTTGCTGCGGCTCGTGGCAAGTACAATAATACAGGGACACCTGAAGAACAAGCTGGACTAGCAATGCATATTTCACTGCAAAGTTTGAATAAGTTCTACAAGCAGTTTAAACCAGACCAAGTAGCTGTCACATTCGAAGGACACATGAATTGGCGTAAGGCATGGACTGCATCTGATAAATGTAAATCGAAAAAAATCTATAAAGCCAATAGAATAAAAGATTCATCAATGGAACCATTCTTCGAATTGATGAAGTCATTTGAGGATTTGGTTCGTAAGCATTCTTCACTAGTATGTTTATCTCACCCCATGTTAGAAGGTGATGATGTATTTGCGGGATACGTAACTAAATACTGTGAAGAAGGCGATGAAGTCATTGGTGTTTCTGGTGATAAGGATTTCGTACAACTCCTTAAGCACAAAAACTTTACCCTGATTAATCCTGACAAAGGCAAACCAAGAACACTTATTGATGTGTGTGGGGTTGACGATGCAGATTACTTCATGTTTGAAAAAGCATTTCGTGGTGATAAGGGTGATAATGTCTTCCCAGCATATCCAAGAGTTCAAGCAAAACGACTTCAAAAAGCAATGTCCGATGAATACGAACTCACAAAGATAATGAATGAAACTTGGGACTTTATTGATCCTGAAACTCAAGAAAAAACAACTTATCTTGTTAGAGAATTATTTGAAGAAAATAACATTCTAATGAATTTGGAATATCAGCCTGATCATATTAAAGCGATCATCAAAGAAACTATTGAATCAGCTCAACATGAAACTGGTAAATTTTCATTCTTTGAATTTACAAAATTCTGTGGAAAGTTTGATCTAAAACAAATTGCTGAAAATGGACAACAGTTTGCTGACCTATTTAATGCATCACCAGAACGTGCAGCTCAAAAGGCTTTGAAGAAAAGCATATTGTCATTTTAATCACAACCTGAATATTTACGTCAGGATAACTATAAATATTGTATGTCGATAAGACATTTCAGGGTTTATTTAAAACGTTTACGTTATCCCACAATATTTACAGGAGATTCACATGGCAGTAGCAAAAGACACAATCGAATTAACACCAACGACTTTCCCTCACATCTTCCGCTGTGACATTGATGATAGCGGTTTATTGAAGGAAATTCTTCTTGTTAAGAAATTTACAGATGGTACCATCTATTATGTAGAAATTGGTACTCTTCACAACATCGATAAAGCACGTATCAAGAAGATCGTGACTTCACAACATGCAACAAAATATGAAGCATGGGAATTGTTGTCTCAGTCGAAATTGTCAAATGGTATGAATGCTCTTGACTTCTTCCATAGCAACAACGTTAAGTCTAAGAGACCTAAGGGTGCTAATGCAAGTGTTACTGGTGGATTGGAAACTGTTCAAGCTTATAGTTCAGATAATATTATCGGATCAGAATTTGTTAACCCAGCCGAAGCAACATTGGACCAAAACTCCAAACAGTTCATGTAAGATAAATAGAACTTCAGGAAACTGGGTCCATATGGACCCAGTTTTATTTTAACTAACTTGGATATATAATAAATGTAAGAGCTGCTATCTATTGTAGGAAGTATGCCAACCCTTAAATAAGGAAGGAATAGCCACAATGGCAACTAAATCAAATTTTTTAAACTCTATCTTTTTAATCGTAGCATTATCTATACCACTATCGTTGGGTACCAGTAATATCAACTACACACATTATGACTCTCAAGAAGATCATGTTGATCAGCAACCTAAAAGACCAAAGATCACAAAATCGATAAGTCAATATCAAAAGAATCTATTAGCATTAGCAAAAAAATTAAATATCGTAAATGATTTACCACCAGGTACCATGCAAGGTATCATTTGGCAAGAATCAAAGGCTGGTGGGCATTTTAAAGATGTAGATAAAGTAGAAACACAACGTCACGCTATATTTTTCGGTGCAGCACAGGTCAGTTTGGTCGCAGCACAAGATGTGTTGAATAGATGGCCACAACTTAGAGAGCAGTTTAACATATCATCGAAATATGATATAAAAGAACAACTCATATTAAATGACGTGTTCAATTTAACCATTGCAGGTAAATATTTGACATTGATGAAATCTTATGGATTCTCAACCCTTAATGAATTAGCACTTGCTTATAATAGGGGTCCAGAAGGAGCAAAAAGATATGATCCTGAAACACACCCATATGCTACAAGTGTAGCCAATCATGCAGAATTTTTAAAACAAATTGATTAAAACAAAAACATTAGAAGAGCTGATTCTAGAAAAAATACCTGGTGGGTTTTTTGACGTTAGAGGTTTTTATTGTCTCAAATGTCAATGCTGCCATGATTATAAAGTTAGAGCAGGTTTCAAATTTGACAACGGTAAAGTGGGATACAATTGTTGGAATTGTGGTAGCTCTGCACAGTATGAAGAATTATCCAATAAGATGTCAAACAAAATGCGAGACATCCTTCATGCTTTCAATGTCGAAAAAGATGAAATAAACGAAGTTATCAATAGTGGTTTTTTTAGTAAGGATAAAGATGAAGCGACAATATCACTTGCATCAATCAATAAAATAAACACTAAGACTCCCGAAGTAACATTTCCAGCAGAAACATTTAGACTTGGTAATTCAGAACAAGATGAAGATACACAGATTGACATAATCGAATATTTAGATGATAGAAAGGTTGACGTCACAAAGTATCCATTTTATTACAGTCTTCTGAAAGAATACGAAAATAGAGTAATTATTCCATTCTATAGAGATGGTAAACTTATTTTTTGGCAAGCACGTTCATTAGTAGATGATCCTAATATCAAGCGATATCTTAATTCTGTTGGTGGTCGGGAAGCGGTAATGTTCAACATGGATAAGTTGAATTCATATTCGAACTTGCCACTATTAGTTTCAGAAGGTGTATTCGATGCAATGATGTTTGACGGGATTGCGATACTTGGAAGCAAATTGAATGATGCTAAAATTAAACTGCTTCATACTTCAAATCGTGAACTTATTTTCGTAATAGACAAAGATAACAATGGTAGGCATTTAGCTGAACAAGTCCTTAATGAAGGGTGGAAAATAAGTTTCACCGAAAATGGTACAACAGATTTAAATAATAGCGTCATACGATTTGGTAAAACATGGACAGCATATCATCTTATGAAAAATATCCCTAAGACTACTGATGATGCGCTGTTAGCAATTAAAATAAATACATAATACAAAACAAAGAGGAATTAAGTTGGATACATTAAAACAGAAATTAGTATTAAGTTGTTTGGTTGCCAATAGGGACTTAATGGCTATCACAAATGGTATCATAAAGCCTTCATATTTCGATCCATCATTAAAAAAATCAGTAAAATTTATCCAGACATACTTTGAAAAGTATAAGGATGTTCCAAAGTTTCAAACGATTCAAGCAGAAACTGGATTGATGTTAGATGATGTAGGTAAGGTTGAAAAAAGTGATATGACATATATCGCTGAAGAAGTGGAAACTTTCTGTCGAAATAGAGCAATGACAGAAGCAATTTTAAGTGGACCTGAGCTTCTTGAAAAAAATGATTTTGGTACGATTCTTCTAAATCTCAAAAATGCAATCTCAATAGGATTACAGAAAGATTTAGGTATTGATTATTTTAAGGATCCAGAAGAAAGACTTAGGAGAACATTAGATTCAGCAAAACGTATTTCAACTGGGATACCTGAACTTGATGAGGCAATTGGTGGGTTAGCAAGACAGGAACTGATACTCTTTGCTGCTAATTCTGGCGGTGGTAAATCAATGAACATGTTGAACCTATGCAAAAATCTATTAGCACAAGGATTGAACGGTGTTTACATTTCTTTAGAAATGGGTGAAGATGTTGTTTCTAAACGGTTAGACTCAATGATTTCTAAAGTTGGTCAAGATGAACTGTTTAAGGAAATTTCAAAAGTTGCTTCACTTATTGAAAAAGCTGGTGGAACTTATGGTAAATTCAGGATCAAACGGATGCCTGAGAATAGAACAAATATTAACACCATCAATTCATGGTTACAACAGTTGATGCAGGAAGAAGGTTTCAAGCCCGATTTTATCTGTGGAGATTATTTAGATATTATGGGAACCACTATGGATATCTCATTGGATAACTTATTCATCAAAGATAAATACGTAACTGAGGAATTTAGAAGTTTGGGATTTGATTATGATGCTATTATGATTTCTGCTTCACAGCTCGGTAAGCATGCAGCAGAAGCAGAAAAAATGGTACAAGCACATATTCAAGGTGGTAGTTCTAAAATTAACACTGCAGATTATGCTATCGGTATCAAACAGGACGATTTAATGAGAGCCTCTGGTGAGATTTATTATGAAATTCTTAAGTCTCGCAATTCAAATGGGGTTGGTAAAAGAATTCTTTTAGGTTGGGACCCAATATCACTTACGATATCGTCACTTCAAAAGAACGGTGGAGGTCTACAATTACGAAAGAAACAAGTAGTTGTAGAGACACAAATGACTAACAGAGCATCCAAACAGGATTCTTTGTTAGGTTTAATGAACATACAGGAGTAATCAGAATGACGACAAAAACAATCACGTACAATGGTCAAATCTATCAGCTTGATAACTTTGATGAAAAGGTTGGACAGTTAGTTTCAATTCATGAAACTTGGAAAGCCGATGTTGTTAAGGAACGATTAGCACTCGCTAAGACTGAAGCAGCACTTCGATCACTTGAATCTGAATTAGCAGTACTAGTTGAACAACAACTAGCAGTGTGGAATACACCTAAAGTTGAACAATCGGACGAAGTTGTGGCTAAAGGTCAGCCAATCGAGCCTTAATATTAGGTAAAATATAAAGTTCGGGACATCTTTTCATTTAGATGTCCCGCTTTTGTTTCTGTTTTGTATAAATAGAATATTATTATTGCGCGTGTAAATATGAAACTTTTCAAATCAGTTATGTTAATTGAATCTATACAACACATTGAGGATTTACCATCCTCAGAATTCATTCATGCAGTTGAAACATTAAAAAATAACGTAACGACAGAAAAACTTGATGGAGCTGAACTACAATTTGGGTTAGATGATAAAGGAGTCTTTACATCTAGAGAAGGAAAGAGTCCAAATAAACCAAGATTCTACAAAGTATCTGATTATGCAATGGTATCTAATTACAATGCATTCAGAGCAGCACATCTTGCTATAGAACAAATCGCTCCTGAAATCAAGAAATATTTTAAGGTTGGTGATCAAGCTGAAATTGAAGTCTTGTACGGTAGACAACCTAATACGGTTACTTATGGAGTAGAAAATAAAAATTTCATCGTGTTGTTACGTGGAGTAAATAACACAACTCAAGAGACAGTTGATGCACTTTCAAGAGCGATAAATGGTAAAAAAGTAACAGTGAAATCCACCGTTATCACATCTCCTGATGGTGACAATATCGAAAACGTAGATGAAAATATGGTATGGGAATTCACTAATGTGAAACCACTCAATACAGCAAACCTTGATCTTACTGATGCACTTTCTTTAGTTTCAAAAATGAAAGAGTATCTGTCTAGCAAAAATGAAAACTTACCTTCATACACGAATCAAGAAGTAGAAGATCTAAGCTTGAATAAAGTTGCAAAAGAAGAACGTGAAAAAGCTAAAAATGAACGTGAAAGAGTAAAATCTGTTATTTTATCTTCTTTTAAGAATCCAATCAAAAATATTCTACTTGGTAAATTTGTTAGAAAAATTAAACCATTCTTACAAGACAAGAATCTTCATCCTGCAGAAGATATTGGAGTAGAAGGAGTAGTAGTTCGCGATCCTAAAACTGGCGATCAAATTAAAATTGTTGATAAAGATGTGTTCACAGCGATCAACACATTCAATAACTCGGTTAGAAGTAGTATTGCTGGATTAGTTAGAACAACTGATCAAGAATCACCGATCGAATTGAGAGGTGGTAGTTTTGGACAAGCAAAGATTAGAATTGCTGATCTACTTGGAGCTAAAGAATTAGCTTTATCATCTGGCGCTAAACGTTTTATTACAAAGTTTAAAGGCAATGATATTCAATCAACTGCACAGGGCGTTGCTGATAGTCTAAACTTCAAAAATCTTGAAGGTATCAAAATCAAAATTGTCGCTATATTGCGAAATGCAATAGAAGAAGTAAATAAGACATTAAATGATTTTAAGATTAATTCAGATAAATACGTTCTTAAATTAAAAACAGGAAAAGAACTAGGTATTTCTCCAGAAGTAATGAAACGTACGTTAACTGCATTTGCAGAAACTAAAAAAGATATTCTATCTATCATTAGTAACGTAAAAAATTCAACTGATGGTTCTACTTTAGTCTTAGCGCTCTATGGAAAAACCATAGAATCAATATTTGATGGAGAAAACAAAATGCAAGAATCGTATAGCTTATTAAGATCGATAACAGAGGACGATGCGGCTAGTGCTGGAGATGCAACAACTGCTGGTGACATTGCTCCAGTTGAAAAGAAATTGTATGGAACAAAACCAATTTTACGTAGAGTGAGAAACCCTGCATATTCCAAAATAAACAAATTCAAAAAATTCAAATTTGAATCTGGAAACCCACACAAGTTAAATCTCATCAAACACGTCAATGAAGATTGGGCACACGTTGATGATATGAAATTTGCAACAAATGTTGATGATTCTGCTGTAGCTAAAAATGACATTGAGTTTAATAAACTTAGAAACAATGTTAGTATAGGTACTGACATTACTCAAATGGATGTTAACAGATATCTTGATAAAGCCCATGAACTAAATGATGAAGTAGATTCAGTTATTTTTGGTATGGAAATGGATGATGGTACAATTGCGAAAATCTATGTTAACACTTCAGATGCAGATGCTTTTGAACAAGCACTATCAGAACTTTTAGGTCAGGAAGATGACATTGAAAATGTTGTAACTGATTTATCATCACGATTTGATATTATTGATATCGAATGGCCAGAAAATATGGCACCAAAAACAGACGGTGAAGTTTCACCAGATGATAATACTTCAACACCAATAGTTGATGAGATTCCAGATGAAAATGCTGAACCAGATATTCATCTGGACATTGATGGTGATAGTGACACAACACCACCAGAAGATGATACATCAACTCCAGAAAGTGATGATGAGATTGACTTAAGTATTGATTCAGATACCACAGAAGATGGAGAAGCTGCACCAGAAGATGATACATCAACTCCGCCAGAAGATGATTCAAACAATGATGATTCTGATGTAGTCATTGATGATGATGATGATGATGATGATGATGATGATGACACAACACCACCAGAAGATGATAGTGATGAAGATGAAGAGCTTCAACATCCTTCTAAAAAACACAAAAAGACCAAACCTAAAGAAACAACGGAGGAAAATATGAAAACCTATGGTGAATTATTTAAAGACAAATTGCTTAGTGAAGCTAAAAAAACCGATAAAAAGGATGATAAAGATCAATCTTCAGTAGAAGATAAAGAAGTTGTTGCTGCAAGAAATAAGATGAGTGCACAAGTTGATGCTTTGTTAGATTCATTTCCAACAAAACAGGCTAAAGCAATCATCACACTTATGTTAGCTCTTGGTGCTCCTGTTAAAACTATGAAAATGCGTAAATCAGAACTACGCACAAGTATTGATAGTGTTGCTGAACGATATATCAAAGATAGCTCATTTAAAATTTGGGTTAATAAGTTGTTAACATCATTGTCAGATGGTACACAAGTTAAAGAATCTTTTGATGATAGATTATCTAACCGTTGGCAACACATTGTTTATAGAGTTTTAAAAGCATTAGGTTTACCTGATTCAGTAGAAACTCAAGGTCAACGTGCATTGTTAACTGGTATCAGAGATGTTTCCAAAAGAGCTATTGAAGACAACAAAGTGAGAGTTTATTTGACTGCTTTAGCAGATTCTTTAGGTATCGACCAACAATCTATCAAATCATATGATGATGAACTAGAATTGCCGAAACTTAAAGAAGATGTTATTAGTGAAGAAGTTCAAGACCCTATCGATTCAATCGAACCGTTTCTTTTGGCTTTAGGGTTTGATGTTACTAAGAATCAGTCAATTGAGAAACAAGCAAAATTAGGTGCAAGACAGACGTTGTTATCTTTTTCAAAACACCCTCAACTTCTTAAGAAGTTAGACATCATAACAACGGCTATCAACGATACGATAAAAAAAAAGTAGGACCCACTAGCTTGATAGCACCAACGTTTAGTTACAATGGTGCTGTTACAGAAGATGTGAATGATGAAGAGAAGTGGAATATAAGTTTGACCATTAATTCACTTCTCTTAATTAAAAATGGAACTTCTATCAAAATACCAAAATCTAGGTTTGATAAATTTAGTATTATTTTGGATGAAAGAAGAAGTGGATCAATACGTAATGGTAGAAAGTCCTTCTCATTTAAACCTACCGATGATGGGTTTATGATATCTGATGATACTGGAGCTGAGGGTACATTATTACCACAGTCACAGATTGATGAAATTTTACAATTGATAACAAATAAAGAAGATAAATAAATGAAATTTCCTTATAAGGACATCGTAGCAAGTGAATGCATGGGGTATAGGATTTATGGTACGCCAGAAAATAATTACTATCCATCAATAACAACAGTACTAGGTAACACGGTAGGAGAAGAGAAAAAAGCAGCTCTCGAAAAATGGAGAAATTCATTAGGTCATGAAGCTGCTGATAAATTTACTCGTGAAGCAGCATCTGCTGGAACAAATGTTCACTTATTAATTGAACGATACCTTAAAAAGGAAGATCTGATTCAAGGTGATAGTTTTTCCGTTCATGAAATGAGTATGTTCAAAGCTATTAAAATGGATCTAAATAAAATCGATGAAGTGTGGGGGCAAGAAGTTCCTCTTTACTCAGATCGATTGGGGGTTGCTGGTAGATGTGATTGTGTTGGGGTGTATAAGGGAATAAAATGTATCATAGATTTTAAGACGTCATCTCGTATCAAAAGTACGAATGATATTGAAGATTATTATCTTCAACTCTGTGCATATGCACAGATGCATAATGAAATGTTTGGTACAAATATAAGTAATGGGATAATTCTAATGACATCTGCTGGTGGTTTTCCTCAACGATTCAGTGTTGACCTTACAGAATACATTGAAAAATTAGAAAAACGTGTAAATACTTTTTATACACAAATAAATATGAAATTAAATACAGAGGAAACAAAATGAGCATTATTTTAACTTCAACTAATACTCTTGATGTCACGTTGATCGGTAAACTTTCTGAACTATTAGAGGCTTTTGGTTTTTCAGTAGTGACAGAAACAAATGACGTTATCATTTTTGATGTCATTCCAGTTGACACACACCTTGATTTAAGCGCGCCAGATATTCAAGACATTGAACAGACGGTTGTTATTCCTGAACCAGAATTCACAGTGCCTACTGAACCAGAATTTACTGCTTCGCTTGAAATTCCTGTAGTCAATCTTGAACCAGTGATTGACCCTACTGAGATTCTCCCATTAGCTCTACCAAATGTCATCATCAAATCTCTTTATTGTGCAACTAGCATAAAATGCTCAATCGATGATTCATCAGACTTTAGTGTGTTGAGATGTAAAAATCCAATGATTGAAAAGAGACCAGATGGATTTAGCATTTTTGGTATAGGAAATGATGTATATAAATACCCAACGTCACAACAAGGTGGTATATTAGTCACATTACATTGTGGTGATCGGGAATTTGATTTAATTCTTAAATTAGCACATACCGATGGTGAAGAAGAAGTGGTCATTGGACAGAATGACAAGCACTGTGTTACGGATTGATCATGATAAAATACCAAAAGAATAATATCGTATTTAGAATTGCATCGGCGCAAGCGATTTCAACCTTTAAGAGTGATCAAGCGGCATCATTTCTTCAGTTGACTCGCAAAGAATTATCATTCAATGATATTTCAAAAGAATCGGTGTTGCTCGAATACGATAGATTTTTCCAATGGATAATGAAAATTGAACGATTATGTTTAGTTTCTGGTCAGAGCCATTTTACACCTCAATTGATAGCGACAGTTTTTGAATATTTTGATGAGGAAATATTTGCTATTGAAAATATAATGGATAGTTATCCAGATGTGTTTCCTCAAACAGCAAGAAACTTTTCAAAATTGTTACATGGGATGGCTAGAAATATCATCAGTGCTAAATTAAATCATGGAGAAGGAGAGCGTTTAGATACCTTCTACATCTTGATAGTAAAACTTATTTCAGAATATTTGTATTTTACATTGTTGTCTTTCCACGAATTTAATAACAATGTTCTGTCAGATGAACCATTAGCTTTCCTATGCTTGTCTGATTTCGGTAATGATTCTGAAACTTGTTTCGATTTAGAAATGAAACGTTTAAGTTTCTTTAAAGAATGTGGAAGAAAGAATTTCACTGTTAAAAATTATTCAAGTGACCCATCACTTACATCTTCAATCATTAGACAGATAACAGTGCCAGATGTAACGTTTATTCCAGAAGAAATAAGTTAAAATTCCCTGCAATACGATAAATATACTGTATCAATCAGTAGGCGAATCGAATTAACATGGATATGGATATACTTATAAATTTTTTGAAACCATTAATTACATCATTATCCCCAACATCATTTTTAGGGTTAATATCTTTACTGGCGCTTACAGTTTTACTTACTTTGAAAATAATGAGCAAAATACCTAAATCAAGTGACTCTTCTGGAATGTTTTCTTTTATGACTGGCCAAGCAGATGCTGAAATAGGTGAAGAAGAAAACATGATAAGTTTACAGAAAAAGTTGGATATGTTGATACTAACAATCGATACATTAACGACGAATCAAAAATTTGAATACCAAACTGAAAAAATTATTCAAGGTCTCAATGGTCTTAAAACTGAAACACAAAATACTTTAGAAACATTAGATGATCATGATAGCAGAGTTTCTGGTATTCAGAAACAGGTAGACGAGATAGTAAAACAAATAAATAATGAATTCAATGAAATAAAGATGCAATTAAAGATGCAGACTCAACAGCAACATCAAGATATTGAAGCTGCTAAAGAGCTTCAACAACGTATGCATGGTATCATTTCTAGAACAATTTCACAAGTAGAAAAAGTCGATGAATTTATTAGAACCACTGTACCAGAATTCAGAAGTTACAATAAAGATGTAATCAAAGATTTAGCTGATCTGTCAACAGAAGTAGCATTAATTGAACGCAACATACAGAATTATATAACAGTACGCAATACACATCTTAGATAAATTAAAATCATATGCACAAATCACCATTTATAGTTAAACAAGATTTCCTGTCACCTTTACACTGCGAAAGTATCTTATCTGATATTCAGGTATTATCACCTGATACTGATGATAAGGGTGAACCTCAAAAAATAGAAAAACATGTTCTAAAATGGGAACAAGAAATCATTGAACGTTTTAGACCTCTTATTCCTGAAATTGAATCTACATATGATTGTTTGTATAGAGGATTAGAAAAACCAGTTTTTCAATACTTTCCAGAAAATGCAAAATCTCCAGCTGAAAAACCAGGCTGCGAAAATTCTATGTTTGCTAGGAAAAAATGGGTGATGGTTAAGGATGTTGATTTGGTTGGTTTCATTTGGTTGAAAAATTACAACAATGCTGTTCCACTTGATATTAAATCAGAAGTTTACGGTGGTAAATTAGAATTTCCAGCTTTCAATTTTAGTTTGGTTCCACAACAAGGGACATTAGTTTTGTATCCAGCTGGTCCACATTTCATATCTGTTATTTCACCTATCTTATTGGGTGATTTGTATCAAATCAAATTGAATATATCTATCAAACAGACAAATGGTGGACAATATTTTTATCAACCACAGAAGCACCCAGGTAAATGGGAACAATGGTTTGAAAGTTATTTTTAAGCTTCGTTAATTTTTTTTCTGTAGTAATCGACACCCTGTCGATCAACACCTCTAACAGCATTTCCAACGCCATCATGGTGAATGAGCCCGTAAATAAAGGTTCCTTTATCGTAGGTGGCGTATTTGTTTGCAACGTCTGATGATAATGTAACTCCAGCTAATATCGTTTTATTAGAAGTGTTGTAATCATTCCAATATTTTTTCTGTTCATCTAGATAGAATCTTATCTGTGCTTTAGTAGAAAGATAAGCATTGGTTCTATTTTCATATGAAGGATCCACACTTATCTTCTTAAAATAAATACTTGCGATCTTATCTAACATCTGAAATAATCCTAATGCAGAAGATGTTGGATTTTTTGCAGTTGGAATATTTCTACTTTCAATCTTTGCCATAAATCTAAGTAGCTTCTTATCATCTTCATCTAATGATGCATCTTCTGATAGTGCTTGTTCCATACCTGGATCACCTGGAGATAATCCTGGACCAGGAACTTCAGCTGGTGCTTGATTAGGTAATGTCTTTGGGCAGTCATTTGCTCTTGCAGCTTCTGCTTCTTGAGAAGTCATACCCTTATTACCATTAGAAACATTTTTCTCATTAGTAGGAACGCCTGGTGCAGAATTATTATCGGCTGCTACAAAATTTCCATTTATATAATCTACTGGATCAACTGGATTTTTGTATCCACCTTTGTGAATTTCAAAATGTAAGTGGGCTGCTGTTCCAACACCTTCACTTCCTTCTTTTGCTATTTTCTGCCCAGCTGAAACTTGTTGTCCCACCTTAACATAAATGTCTCGCATGTGACCGTATAAAGATGTAGCGACTATTTTTCCATCTGCAGATTTATGTTCAATCTGTATCCAATTTCCATAGCCAGAAGCTGGACCAGCCTTAACAACTGTACCATCAGCAGTTGCAAGTATCTCACCAAGTTCCGTACCAGGTTGAGATATGTCAATGCCGGCGTGTAATTTCTTTTGACCTGTTACTGGGTGGACACGTTCTCCGAATGGTGAAGTTATTCTTCCATTTGGAGTATATGGGAATACAAATTTGACAGTATCCGATTTCGTACCTTTTTTAGGAAAGAAATTATATTCTCTTGAATCAATAAGACCTGCTGCATCAGATGCTTTTATCAACACCTTATAATTTTTCTCAGCATGTTCTGTTGACACGGTTCCAGATAATCGCCCATTCAAAAATGACAGTTCAGATAATGGATTAGCACCATCGTTAACAGAAATGTACCATTCTGTTACAACTCTATCTGATCCAGGAGTAAGAGTAAACTGCTCATCAACTTTTAATTCTAAATCAGAAGTAAGTGTGTTATTGTTGATTTTGTTAATAGGTTTCTGAGCAGAATCATCCATCATGCCGCTTTGATTACCAGCACGTTTAGAATAACATTCAATATTTTCACCCTGCAACATTTCTGTTGGTTGTTTATATTCAGGTATTGGAGTCCACTGAAGCGATTTTTGTGGTTTACCGCAGTCTGCGCAAGTCATATGTGTTTATATTGCTTTTTAAAAAGTTACTTTTTTGATGCACTGTTTAACGTTTCTGCGTTAATTTCAGTAGCTTTCTTATTGAGTTTTTCACTTTCTGAGGTGAAAAATTCACCTATTCCAATAATTTGATTCTCTAACTGTTTCATGCGTTCTTCAGAAGCAATCAACATTTTGGCTGCATCTGATTGTTTAGCTTTATCAATATCGATTTTAGCTGCATTTAGTGGCAAAGTCAAAAGTTGTGCAGGAGGTATTCTGATAACATATTCAACCTGTCTTACAATTTGAGGTTCTGGTTTTACGATATCTGGATTGTTCCACGTGCACCCACTCAATGAGATAATTGCCACTGATGACAATAATGTGATGTATTTTTTCATATTAATTTTTCCTATTGTCTTGAATACCACGCATAGTCTCTTTTAATACAGGAGAAAGAGCTCCGTCATTAAGAGGATTTTTTATCAATTCATCAACACGGTTTGATAAAACGTTTAATGCAACTTTATCATTTTTGGATAAAGTATTCAATTTGTCAATTGCACGCTGTGCATCAGCTCTTTCACTTTTAAGTTGATCAACAGTTTTAAGATTTTCATTATTGGCACTAGAGACAACTGTCAAATTATCTTTTAATGTTTTGTTGTTATCTGTGAGAGTTTTGTTGTTGGTTGTTAAAATGCTATTTGTAGAAGTTAATTCTTGAATGTCCGATCTTAAACTGTGTACATACCATAATGACCCCGCAGCTAACAATATCACTATAGTAATTATGATACTTCTAGTGGAAGAGAATATCGTACCGAAAATAGTACGACCTATTGATAAAATAAATGCCACCATGGTATATCCTTTATTGATTGGATATTAATTTAACCTGTCCGGTTCTTGGAGTTGTCCAAGTTATTAATATCTGGTTTTCTGAATTATGAATTATTGATAATGGGAATGCTTTCTGTAGATTCCCAAATGTATCGTGAGCCAAAACTTCTACTACTGGTTCTGTACCAAAATCGTGATCAATCGTCCAAGTTGTGCTCAAAGTTTTTTGAGCAAAGTCTAAAAATTTTATTCCAAAAATTGTCATAATTTTTCCTTAAGCAAGAATGATTGCAATTCCAGTTTTTGGGCGCGAATGGGTAACTGTTACAGTGTTTGCATCTGTGTATTTTATTTCGACTGGATTCACTTTAGTTAATTGTGAATTTATATCAATAAAAACGTCAACAATTGGAACACCTTTACTACCATTGCCACCTAAACTGTGATGAATTACCCAATCAGCCGAAGCGACTGATTGTTCATGTCTATAAACTGATGGTGATACTGTTTTACCTAACATATATTTCCTTTAAACAAGTTTAGCTTGTCCGGATTGTGGAGTACTAAATGTGACGGTTACAGTATTCATGGTATCAAAAGTTATTGACATTGGTTGAACTTCTTGGTTACCAACAAATATTCTAACAATCGGATATCTACCTAACCCGTGTGCAATTGACCAAGTCGTTGATGGAGTCGTTTGATAGAACTCATATGCATACGTTGGCAATGCTTGACCTTCTTGTGATCCTGAAAGGACAACAACTTTACCCTGTGTTGATGAAGCAAACGACACAGTTATTTGATTAGCACTATCAACCGAAATATCATCAGGTAAAATCACTCTATTGTTGAGATCATAAACCATTATTGAAACGTTCGTCGTGTTAAGTGGATGTGAAATTACCCAACTAACAGCACTAGTATTTTGAATGTGAGTATAAGTGGTTATCTCATTTGTTAATGGAACCCAGGTTGGTAATTGATCAACAATATCAACGCAGATATAAAGGATACGATCCTTAAATACAATTTGACCTACTTTAGGTGTTGCTGGGAAATACGTATCTAGAGGAATAACAGCCTCTTTTAAAGCATTCTGTTGTAAGTGTGCTTCGCCAAAAAATTTCATAATGATTACCTCTTAAGAATTGATAAATCTATTTATTCGTTTCGTACAATATCTTCACAAAATAAAAGGGAGATTGATCTCCCTTTTATTGTTTTACAGATTTAAATCTGAATCAGATTAAACTGCTACAGAAGTCTTAACACCAGTAACGATAACCTTACAAGCCACTGGGGAAGTAAAGGTAACAGTCAATTGATCAGCACTGTCGAAGTGGATACTTTGTGGAATAACAACTTCGTCAGAAGCAGTTTCAACAATAGTAACGTTACAGTATTTTTGACCAATGTTGTGTCCAACTACGTGAGTTGAAGCTGAAGAACCATCATACAAGAAGTATGTTGTTTGGTTTTCAAATTGTGAAGTACCACCATTG
>Ga0302173_10000777_pt1 | contig 16791 bp, 18 predicted proteins | sample I_Fen_N3_1_FD_198785 | JGI IMG/M metagenome (GOLD analysis project Ga0302173, IMG submission 198785) | Peat permafrost microbial communities from Stordalen Mire near Abisko, Sweden - I_Fen_N3_1 | ecosystem: Environmental > Terrestrial > Soil > Wetlands > Permafrost | place: Sweden: Abisko... | reverse complement strand
CCTAGCTTCAAAAAAACAGTCTATATAAATTATAAATCAACACGAAAAAAAGATCGTAAATCATTGTGACTTTATCCTCTAAATTTCGCGATTGAAATAAAAAAGATTAATTTTGACCCGTCCAATAACATATAAAAATGACATTCACGAAAATTACTGAAGAAGCTTCAAAATACGAGCATTTAGAAAAAATGTCGGTTCATGAATTGCTAATTAACATTAATAAAGAAGACAAAACCGTTCCTGATGCCGTCGAAAAAGCTTTACCTCAAGTTGAAGCTTTGGTAGCACAAGTGGTATCCAAATTAAAAGTGGGTGGACGATTATTTTATATCGGAGCCGGAACATCTGGTCGTTTAGGAATTCTTGATGCCTCAGAATGCCCTCCTACTTTTGGAGTTCCCTTTGACTTAGTAAATGGAATTATTGCTGGTGGAGACACCGCTATTCGTCGTGCGGTAGAAAATGCCGAAGACAATGCTACACAAGCCTGGATCGATTTGCAAGCCCATAATATTGATGCAAATGATGTGGTAATTGGTATTGCAGCTTCTGGAACAACTCCTTATGTTATTGGTGGTTTAGAAACCTGTAATCAAAATAATATTGTTACCGGTTGTATCACTTGTAATCAAGGAAGTCCTTTGGCACTTACGGCTCAGTTTCCAATTGAAGTCGTTGTTGGGCCTGAATTTATTACCGGAAGCTCCAGAATGAAAGCTGGAACTGCTCAAAAATTAGTCCTTAATATGATTTCGACTGCTGCAATGATTCAGCTTGGAAAAGTTAAAGGAAACAAAATGGTCGATATGCAATTGAGTAACATAAAATTGGTCGATCGTGGTGTGAAAATGATAATAGACGAAATTCAGGTTTCTTATGAAGAAGCTTCTGAATTGTTAAAAAAATACGGCAGTGTGAGAAACGCTGTTGATAATTATAATAAGTAGAAAGGTTTTCTGATTGGTCGTTTAACCGCAACAACTTGAAACCTAAAACAAAATAAAAAACATGGCAACAAATAAAGAATTATTAGGAAAAGGAATTAAATATCTATCAGGTTCATTGCCTTTATTATTTATTGGCCCGTCGTTAATTTATAATGCATTTATGAATCAGCATACCAATTGGCATTATTTGGTTTTAGGAATTGGAATTGTGGCTTGTTTAAGTGCTATGTTCTTAATTTTTTATGGATTGAAAATTATTATGAGAGGTTTGTTTAATGACTAATTCATATCTTTACTAAAATTATTTATTATGGATATTCAAGCAGAAATAAATTGGATTCATCAGGAAATTGATAAAGTAAAAGACCCTTCTTTTGTAGAAAAATTAAAACATCTTTTACAATCCATCAACAATACTACTGTTGACCCTGATACAGCTTACAATTTAGATATTGAAAATGCCTTAGAAAATATCAAAAAAGGTGATTTTTATACTGAAGATCAAGCAAAAGAAATTGCAAAAAAATGGGGAAGAAAATAATTTGGTCTAGCAATGCTCTAGGTCAATTAGAAGACATTCATTTTTACATTTTCTTTGAAAGTAAATCAGTTACAATTGCAGATAAAGTAGTGAATACTATTTTTGAAAGTACCGAAATATTAAAAACTCAACCGGAAATTTATAAACTCGACAAACAAAAAACCAGCAACGATGGTACTTTTAGAGTTTATAAAGTTTATGATTACGCTATTTCATACCATGTAACAGAAAACATCATTTACATTCTTCGCGTGCGTCACAATGCCCAGAAACAAAAAAAACATTCATGGAAGGAATAATTCACATTCAGAAAACGTTCGAAAAAGTCATTTACATTGACAAAAAAATAAACAATAGAGAATTTGAAGATTGTGTTTTTAAAAACTGTGATTTCTCGAATAGTAATTTTGCTTACAATTCGTTTTTGGATTGCGAATTTATCGATTGCAATTTGTCAATGACCAGTTTATCTGGTACGAGTTTAAAAAACGTAACTTTTAAAAATTGTAAACTTCTTGGAATTGCTTTTAACGAATGTGACGATTTTTTATTTCAGGTTTATTTTGAAGAATCTACGCTGGATTATGCCGCATTCTCTAATAAAAAAATGCCCAAAACAAAATTCATTAATTCATCTTTACGAGATGTTACCTTTATAGGAACTAACTTAACGAGTTCTATTTTTGACAATTGTAATTTAGAAGGTGCCATTTTTAATGATACACAATTGGCGGCTGTTAATTTTAAAACAGCTTACAATTACAAAATCGATCCAGAATTTAATCCGATGCGAAAAGCACAATTTTCGAATGACGGAATTATTGGACTTTTAGACAAATACGATATTAAAATAGTTTAATGTCTGCGCTAATATTTTTTTAAAAGAGTCGCCACCAATTTCACAAATTTACACGAATTAAAATATAATCCTTTTTATATAAAAAATATAATTCGTGTAAATTTGTGAAATTCGTGGCAAAAAAAAATAATCATGGAAGCAAACAAATCTTACTTAGAAAGCGTTAAGAAACAATTTCTATACTATAAAATGTTAGGCGAAAAAGCCATACATCAATTAGAACCTGAACAGCTTTTTGTATCCATAAACGAAGACACCAATAGTATTGCTACCATAATTAAACATATTTCTGGAAATATGCTTTCGAGATGGACTGACTTTCTTACTTCTGACGGTGAAAAAGAATGGCGCAATCGTGATGCGGAATTTGAAAACGATTTAAAATCAAAAGAAGAAGTTCTTGCGGTTTGGAATAAAGGCTGGAATTGCTTTGAAAACACATTGAATAGTTTAAAACCAGAACAGCTTTCAGACATTATTTATATTCGAAATGAAGGCCATACCGTTATTGAAGCAATTAATCGCCAATTAGCACATTATCCTTACCATGTTGGGCAAATAGTTTTTTATGCTAAACAATTAAAAAACAGCAGTTGGGATAGTTTATCGATTCCGCGAAATAAATCTGGTAATTATAATGCCGAAAAGTTTGCCAAAGAAAAAGAAATCAAGAACTTTACCGATGACGAGTTAAAGAGATTGAAGTAAATCTTTTGTCAGACTTACCTAAGTCAAAGCCTTTTTAAAAACAATCCTTCGACTCCGCTCAGGATGATATAAAACTTTTGTAGCTTCTTGCCCTGATAGAAATGGAAAGCAGGAAACAGCTTCTAAAAAAACAACTTAAATTAAATCATGAAAAAAATTATATTCTTATTGCCATTTCTTGCCTTAGTATCTTGCTATAATGCCGAGCACAATTGTAAAGATTTTAAAAACGGAAAATTCAAATTTGAGTTTGAAGTAAACGGCGTTAAAAAAACAACCTTTTTTGAACGTAAAGACGGTATTGAAATTGAAACTTTTGATGGAAAAACAGATACCGCAACGGTACGCTGGGTAAGCGATTGTGAATATATTTTGGAGAAGAAACATCCTAAAAACATGGCGGAAGAAAAAGCCATTAGCATGAAAATTTTAACTACTTCTAAGGATTCTTATACGTTTGAATTTGGAATGGTAGGTTCTGACCAAAAACAACGCGGAACTGTTGTAAGAGTCGAATAAATAATCGAATTTACATAACTAAAACAATTTATTGAATGGAAGTATTTTTGAATCCCGATGCATGGATTGCCTTATTGACTTTGACTTTTCTTGAAATTGTTTTAGGAATTGACAATATCATTTTCATCTCGATCGTAACAGGAAAATTACCCGAAGAGGATCGTAAAAGAGCCACTCGAATTGGTTTATTTCTGGCAATGTTTATGCGTATCGCTCTATTAATGGGAATTTCCTATTTAATAGCAATGAAAGCGACAATATTTAGTATTCATTGGGGTTGGTTTGAAGGCGATTTTACCGGTCAGGCTTTGATTTTATTTTTGGGAGGTTTATTTTTAATTTATAAAAGTACCAAAGAAATAAGCGAAAAAGTTGATCATAAAGGCGACGAAGAAAAAACCATCGAAACGGCTGCCAAAAAATCATTTTCGAATGTTATTGTACAAATTTTATTGATCGATTTAATTTTTTCAGTCGATTCCATTTTAACCGCGGTTGGTATGACAAACGGCGTGCACGGCGCTTTAACGATTATGATTACGGCGGTTGTGATTTCGGTTTTAGTAATGATGCTGTTTGCTGTTCCAGTTGGAAATTTTGTCAACAAAAACCCTTCTATTCAAATTTTAGGGCTTTCATTTTTAATTTTGATAGGATTCATGTTAATTACAGAAAGTATGCATTTATCAAACGCTGCACTTGCCGGCGAACACATAGGCGCAGTTCCAAAAGGTTATTTGTATTTTGCTATTTCTTTTTCTCTGGCTGTTGAATTTATCAATATGAGAATCAGGAAAAAACAATCTTAAATCATAATTTAAAAGTTCCATTTTGGAACTTTTTTTTTTGATATGCCACAAGACAAAAGATCAAATCATTGTTATTCTCAAACAATAGAAAAAACTTTGTCCCCTAGCACCTTTGCCACTTTGAACCTTCAAAAAAAATAAAAGTTGTTTCTTTTACATTTCTATTTTAAATAGTACTTTAGAACCTAAATCTTAAGCATGAAAAACACGATTTCGCATAGAGTTGCCGACTTTTTAAAGGACTTCCCTCCTTTTAGCTTTTTGCACCAAAAGGATTTGGAAAAATTATCGGAACAAATATCTATTGTTTATAAAGATAAAGACGCTGTTATTTTTGCCGAAAACGAAAAAACACACGATTCCTTTTATGTTGTACATAAAGGTGCTGTTGCGCTTAAAAAGAGTCCTAAGAACAATGTTTTAGACATGTGCGATGAAGGAGATATTTTTGGTCTGCGTCCGCTTTTGGCACAGGAAAATTATATTATGGAAGCTGTCGCATTTGAAGAAACGATTTTGTACGCCATTCCTATTTCGGTTTTTAAACCCTATGCACTTGAGAATAGAACTGTTGGTAATTTTTTAATAGAAAGTTACGCCTCAAACACCCGAAATCCATATTCTGACATTCATAAGGATAAATTATATGGCGATGATTTGCTGCATGAAAATCTAAATTCAAACCACGACTCTTTTGATTTAGCTCCTATAAAATACTCTAAAAAAATTGTGACTTGCGGTCCATCAACAACCGTTAAAGATGCTGCGAAGATTATGAATCAAAATAAAGTCGGAGCCATATTAATTGTTGATGAAATGATTCCAATTGGGATTTTAACAGATAAAGATCTTCGCAATAAAATTGTTACGGGCGATTATTCTATTATGACAACTGCCGAAACGATAATGACAAAACCCGTTATTACGTATCCTAAAAAAATGACAGTCACTGAGGCTCAAATGGCAATGATGAAAAGTAATATCAGTCATTTATGCCTTACAAAAGACGGAACAAACAATACAAAAGCTGTTGGTATTTTATCGAAACACGACGTGATGGTTGCCTTAGGGAATAATCCTGCTGTTTTAATAAAAGCGCTAAAAAGGGTTAAAAAGGTTAAGGAAATAAAACCTATTAGAGCCCGAATAATGCAACTGCTTCAAGGATATTTAGATCAAAATATCCCGATGACTTTAATTTCTAAAATCATCACCGAATTAAACGAAGCCTGCACGACACGCGTGATCGAAATGTCTTTAAAAAAAATGAGCAGTCCGCCACCAGTAAAATTTGCGTGGCTTGCTTTAGGAAGTCAAGGTCGAAGTGAACAAATGCTGCACACAGATCAGGATAATGCTATCGTTTATGAGAATGTCTCAGAGGTTTTTAAAGATGAAACTAAAATATACTTTTTAAAATTTGCGACACTTGTCAACAAAGGTCTTTTTGATATTGGTTACGATTATTGTCCTGCCGAAATGATGGCGTCCAACCCAAAATGGTGTATGAGCCTTGACGAATGGAAAAACCAAGTACATTATTGGATTACAAATCCAGGGAAAAATGAAGTTTTGTTGTCTTTTATATTTTTTGATTATAGTTTAACTTATGGCGATGCCGAAATGGTGAATGAACTCTCGGACTTTATTTTTGAAGATGTAAAAGCAAATCCCGTTTTTTATGTTCATTTGGTGAGTGGTGCTTTGCAAAGTCCATCTCCAACAGGATTTTTCAGACAGTTTTTAGTAGAACAAGACGGTGCCAACAAAGACAATTTTGACATCAAAAGGAGAGCTTTAATGCCGTTGACAGATGCTGCAAGGGTTTTAATTTTATCACATTCAGTTAAATCGATAAGCAATACCGCGGCGCGATTCGAAAAACTAGCCGAATTGGAACCAAATAATAGAGAGTTGTATTTGTCTTGTTCGTACTCGTTTAAGGCTTTATTGAAATTTAGAACGAAACAAGGACTTTTGCACAACGATTCCGGTCAATTTATTGCATTGGAAACTTTATCTAAAATGGAAAAAATTAAACTGAAACGTACTTTTAAAACCATTAAAGAACTTCAGGAACTTATTTCGGTACGTTTTAATATTTCAAATCTGGTATAATCATGAGTTTATTCAATTTTTGGAAGAAAGAAGAAAATCTATTTGATGAAAATATCACTATCGAAGAAACACGCTTTGTAGTTCTGGACACAGAAACAACGGGATTTGATTATGAAAATGATCGAATTTTATGCATTGGTGCTCTTGTTTTGCAAAACGGTACAATAGCCATTCAGAACAGTTTTGAAGTATATTTACAGCAAGATCATTACGATAAATCGACGGCTCAGATTCATGGAATTTTAAGAGATTTTGTTTTAAAACGCCCAACTGAGTTAGAAGCTTTAGAGCAGTTTTTAGCATTTCTAGGAGATTCGATAATTATTGCGCATCACACTATCTTTGATGTTACGATGATTAATAAAGCTTTAGAACGAAACAATTTACCTCAACTCACAAATAAAACTTTAGACACTGCTTATTTATATAAAAGAACTTTAATTAAATCGCATTTGTTTGAGCGCAAAGATCATTACACCTTAGATGATCTTGCCGATAAATTTGATATTTCTAAAAAAGACCGTCACACCGCTTTAGGCGATGCATATATCACCGCAATTGCATTTCTTAAAATTGTAAAAAAACTGAGAGAGAAAAAAGAGATTAATTTGAATGAGCTTTTTAAATAAAAAAGGTTTGAAATTTATTCAAACCTTTTAAACGTTACTTGTCTATAAACAAACGATACGGAAAAACATTTGAAGATCTACTTTTAAGGTTTTTCATAAAACTATCGCACAAATAATCCCATTCGGCACTCGATAAATGCTGTTTTTCTTCAGGATTTGTTTTTATAAAAATATCGACCGTTCGGCTAAAACCTGCTTTTACAGAGATTTCTTTTCTCGTTCCTTTCTCTATTTTAATATCTTCTATTGAACTTTTAAAATGATTGAACCCAAAAGCCTTAATGTCTGCAAACGTTACAATTCGCCCGCGTGTTAACAATGCGTTTCTGTAGGCCAGAATCCTATCCTTATTCGTTTGTTTATTTAAACCGCCAACAGTAGTTGTCATGAGTGTTGTGGTCTGACTTACAAAAAACAAATCATCCTTGCATTCTAAACTTGTCCCTGCCTTAATATCATTTCCTTCTTCTGCACAAGTAGACCAATAAGTGATATTGAATGATTTTGCTGTCGATTCATCTACCTTTGGCTTAATCATTAAATAAGGATCGTTATTTTTAGAAAAACTACTTTCTTTTGCCTGCTGCTCTACCGAAGCCAATAACTGATTAATTTCGATTAAAGAGCTGTTTGTAAAATCTTTTCCTAAGCCTGCAAAAGCAGAACTTTCATCTTTTAATAAATCTAAAACATTTTGCAGTAATTCTGAGGCACTTCTGGCGTCAAATCTCGAAACTCCTCCTGTTCTCAGTACAGCATTTCCTTCTTCTAAAACGCCTTCTCTAAATTCTTTAATTTCATAATGTCTGTCAAGTCCGTCGACAACAGTGTTGATATCCAAAAAAATATCATTCTTGGTATCCAAAGCCACATAAGATAAAAAAGTATCCAATTGCTTACTTAAAAGATGTTTCTTTTTATTAATTACAGGAATACAGTTTGCAGTAAACGAAACATTATCTATTATTTGAGGAACCAATGATTCCGGAAATATCATTTTTATCCAAATAATCGATTTATCACTTTTATTTACAACTTCTTCAAAAGGTTTATATTCAACTGCGTATTCTTTTATATTTTTATATTTTAATATTCCTTTTAAAGTGTAAAAATGATCAAAGTAAAACTCATTCACTTCCTGCATTATCCCGCTTAAATTAGAATAATTGTGGTTGATAATCCCTTCTATATCAAGATTGTTGAGTGGTACATTATAACCTTCTTCTATTTGTATCTCCTGATCGTCAAGAAAACACTTCATTTGTTTTAAATAATAATGAAACATTTCTTTCTGATGGATATTTTTAATATCGATATACAACATTAAATCTTCGAGCTCAGTTACTTTTTCATCGCTTAATTCAATTCCTAAAACAATCTCTCCAGATGCTAACGTATGGTTGTAATCTCTATCTAGATCTTTATAAAAAAGATTGGAGATTTGGTATAAATTGCGTTCGTAAGCAATATATTTTACTTCGCAGGCTGATAATTTTACCTCAAGAGTTGGAGCAAATGCAACCTCTTTTGTAATTGGTGACAAAGGGTTATAAACATTATGAATTCTCCTGTTTGTCCTCATCTGATTTTGAAAAGAAACTTTTAGATTATTCTCTATTGGCAATACATTCAAAATTCCTCTTGCGGGTTTTGCTCCAGAAGTTACATCCGGAAACATAATTTCTAAAACTCTTTCTACAATTCGGGTTTTAGAATCTTCCAATTCATGTGCTACTTTTTCAAGTTCATACGACAATGCGTTTAACATCATCGAAACCACTGGGTCAAATGAGGTTTCCATCTCCACATCAGAAAATCCCCAAGATCTCGCTGCCCTTTTTAAAACTCTGTCTTTTATTCTCTCTTGTCTCATTATTTGTAATTCATTATCATGAATTTATACTAGTACTTTGTTTTGTAATTACCTGTTATTATTAGAATATTCGCTTTCATTTTTAAACAAGTATATAATGCTCTTTTTTGTTTTATTATCACTACTTTTTTCTAAAGGGTCAGGTTTTCTACTTACTTTTTTATTTTCATATCCCTCTTTTTTTAGATTTATAATACCACTAGAATTTGAAGTCACAGTAATGCTAAAAAAACCTAAACTATCAGTTTGCGTTGTATTTTTATTGATACTAACCCATACATCTTTAATTGGTTTGTTGCTGTCAAAATCTTTTACATAACCAGAAATTTTATTCTGTGTACAACTACATAATAGTAAGAGCATTAAAATAATTTTTAGTTTCATTATTCGATCAAATTAAAGATTCGAAGTATATTGATATCTCGACTCTTGTCGCAAGTATTCGTTTGTATTACTTATAATATTATACTTAAGCAAAATCAAAACTTTGGGTTCGCGAGCGGGACGCTCGCGCCAGCAGAGGGTTTTCCTTTGTATTTTTGCGCAAAATCAGAGCATTAATTTTCGTTTAAACTACATCTGATTCTTTAAATCATTGCTTTTATCTAAGGTAAATAATCGTAAAAGTGCTTTTTCCAGTTTGATTTCTTTCTTGTCGTTTTTTAGGGTTACAGTAAAGTTTTTAAAATCGTCATCGACTGTTATAAAAACAGTGATAACTGCTTTTGGGCTCACCTCTTCTAAATTTCTGAAAGCCTCGAGGGTTTCCTGCTCATCGAGAGTTTCGAGCCTGATCAGGTAGTTTCTATGATTTTGAGCGGTTACATACATCCCTATGTAATTTGGAACTACTTTGCTGCTGGACTCCAGTATAATTTTGTTGAATTCTTCCGGACTTACTTTAGGTGGGAGATAACCTGAATATTCACTATTAAAAAACCCAATATAATATTTATACATTTCCAGTGGTTTGTTAAACTCTACTTTCCAGTTGTAGCGCAGCCTGTAATCGTCCCATTGCTTGCAGCTTATTTTTCCTTGTTTTACTATTTCCTTTACTTCGGGTGTTAATCTGTCAAATTCTAATTTATCAATAGTTTCTGGCATATCGCCACTTGATTTAAAATGCATTTTAAATACTTCATTGGCTTGCTTTCTATCTAGTTCCTTGGCTTGATACCTCCCAATTTCTACCTTATTCCGGCCATCCATCCATACTACCACCATCCCCTTTGGTGCGAGTCCTACCGTGAGGGAATTGTAAGTTTCCCAATGCAACGTTTCTCTTCCATCCTCAGATTCATATGGAATACTATACCTCATATACCCTTCCTTAAATAAATTGTAGATTTTTTGCTGCGGCAGCTCAAATTCTCCCTCATAAATTTTATTTTCTGTTTCAGAAAACCAGGTAATGCTCAAATGGTCTGGTGCTGGTTTTGGTTGGCTGTCCCAACCACTGGCAGCTCCCTTCCAATCCTCTTTGATATAACTCATATTAGGAATTAAGGTTATGTATTTGCCTCCGCTAGAATAAAATATATTAGGAGACAAAACAGTTGCAGGATACCCTGTAGGGACACAAACCATCCCATCCCAGTCAAATTTTTCCTCGTTCATGTTTGCAATTTTTTCACCTTTTTCCAAGTCTTTTTTTTGGCACGCACTAAAGTGTGTGATTAGAATAAATGTTATTACTACAATGATTTTGTGCTTCATTTGGTTGGTATTTAGGCATTGTCTTCAATAATAGTTCGCTTCATTTCGATAACTCTCATTGACTTTGTAAAACAATCTATTGCTTGCAAAAAAAAACTACATCTGATTCTTTAAATCATTGCTTTTGTCTAAGGTAAATAATCGCAAAAGTGCTTTTTCGAGTTTGATTTCTTTCTTGTCGTTTTTTAGGGTTACGGTAAAGTTTTTAAAATCGTCATCGACTGTTATAAAAACAGTGATAACTGCTTTTGGGCTCACCTCTTCAAGATTTTTGAAAGCCTCAATAGTTTCCTGTTCGTCGAGAGTTTCTAACCTGATCAAGTAGTTTCTATGATTTTGGGCAGTTACATACATTCCTAAATTATTTGGAACTACTTTGCTACTGGGCGCCAGTATAATTTTGTTGAATTCTTCCTGACTTACTTTAGGTGGCAAATTCCCTGCTTTTTCACTGTTAAAATAGCGTACATAATAACTATACATTTGAAATGGTTTACTGAAGTCAACTTTCCAGTTGTAGCGCAGCCTATAATCGTCCCATTGCTTGCAGCTTATTTTTCCTTGTTTTACTATTTCCTTTACTTCGGGAGTTAATCTGTCAAATTCTAATTTATCAATAGTTTCCGGCATATCGCCACTTGATTTAAAATGCATTTTAAATACTTCATTGGCTTGCTTTCTATCCAGTTCCTTCGCTTGATACCTCCCAATTTCTACTTTATTCTGTCCATCTATCCATACCACCACCATACCCTTTGGTGCGAGTCCTACCGTGAGAGAATTGTAAGTTTCCCAATGCAATCTTTCCTCGTTATCATCAATCGCATCAGGAATTCCATAAATCATATAACCTTCCTTAAATAAATTGTAGATTTTTTGTTGTGGCAGCTCAAATTCTCCTGCATAAATTTTATTTTCTGTTTCAGAAAACCAGGTAATGCTCAAATGGTCTGGTGCTGGTTTTGGTTGACTGGCCCAACCACTGGCAGCCCCCTTCCAATCTCCTTTGATATAACTCATATTTGGGATTAAGGTTATGTATTTGCCTCCGCTGGAATAAAATATATTAGGAGATAAAACAGTTGCAGGGTATCCCGTAGGGACACATGCCATGCCATCCCAGTCAAATTTTTCCTCGTTCATGTTTGCTATTTTTTTACCGTTTTCCAAGTCTTTTTTTTGGCACGCACTAAAGTGCGTAATTAGAATAAATGTTATTACTACAATGATTTTGTGCTTCATTTGGTTGATTTTTAAGCATTGTCTTCAATAATAGTTCGCTTCATTTCGATACTCCAAGAACTTGGTCTGTTTTCCTCCATAGCCAAAGAGTTGTCGTTTGCCGAAATGTGCAAGTAACGATTGCGGATCTGTTTCAACTCATGAATGTTTGTTAATTTTGCTTTAACAAATCCTGCTCCCTCTTTTTCTATGGCAAGGTTCAAAAGCTTGTTTTTGACATTCTCCAGTTCAGGAATTACCTTAAAGTCTTTGTTTTGTTTATTATCATCAAAACCTTCAAACTTTACCCCATTTTTCTTAGCAAAATACATCATGATGGTCAGTGAAACAAATTGATAAGAATTTTTCAGTTTCCTTATTCCTGTGTATCCTAGCTTTGAAGTTATTATCTGATTTTCAGTGTACCAGCCTTCATCGATCCAATCATCCTTTTTCTTATTATAGTAGGGGCGTATAGGTCTTTCCTCGAGGTGTTCGTACTCTTGGTAGCCTCCGCCAACATCAGAATGTGCTCCGGGTATTTGAAATTCGAAACCTACCCCTGCGGCTATGGAACTGGCAATAGTAGTGAGCGAAAAATTTTTGCGGTATTCATCTTCTGCTGTAAGGTGTATCACTTTCTTGACCATACCATCTAGGCGCAATCTTAATTCTGTAACATCATTATCAAAATCATGGCTTAATGCTGCCCCATACTTATCAAAACTCCCTTTCGGTTCGTAGGATGATACGGTATCAAACAAGCCTGCAAACGCATAGTTTATCTTGGCTTTGGGGTATTTTTTTTTAAGCTTATTTTGAGTAGTGGTAAGAAAACTACGCGCTGCAGCCGCCCCGCGGCTAAAACCAAAAACTTTTATGGTCAACTCTTTTACATATTCTTGCTTGGAATAATAAACTCCATTAATTTTTTCCGTGATTTTTGTAAACCCCTTGCTCACTTTTACAGGAATCCCCGTATCTCCAGAGCCAAAGCCAAAGCCCATAGGGTCTCCTATCTGGTCATCTTCTGTTCCTTCTCCCTCGATATATTCTTTTACTATTCTGTCTGTTGGACTTTCAATCGCCATATAAGACAAAGCCGCCACATTGGAGTATCCGTTTTCGTAGCTGCTTTCTTCCTCATACGCTTTCTTATAAACAACTTTGCTTTCTGTACTGGTTTTACTATTAGTATCTTTGTCTAAACGCCTAAAGGTGTTGTTTCTATTGTTTTGGGTGCCATCAAAAAACAATATGGCAGTTACTTTTACCCCTACTAGGTTTTCGATAGTTTCGTAAGTTGTAGGATCTCCGTGTGTTACCCCATTTTCTTTGCCTCCCTGTATTATTCTGTTAGCAATATTTTCAATACCTTCTCTACTGTAGGTAATATTATTACCTTCGGTAACCTCAATAATTTCTCCTTCTACAATTGTTAATTTGCTCATAATTAAAACATGATAGTATTTTCGGCTGAGTTGTTTTTAATTTCTTTGTCAGAATGCTGCTCATGATTTCCTTGACTTTGCGCTACTATTTTTCCATAAGATACTCGGGTTCTATCTTTTTCTGTGCGAGATTCTTTATTTCCTTTTATATATTCAGACATCTTGCCTATTACATTAATCAAATAATCTGCGCCTACAGATATACTATAAAATAAACCTGTTTTAGTTTCTTTATATCCAATGGCAGTTTCGTTTATATTTTGTCCTGCACTTGTTGTTATATCTCTACCAGCACTTATAATAATATCTTCTCCTGCTTCAAACTCAATGTTTTTTGGGGCTTTTATTTTTACATTTCCATCACCATATAATACCGCCAAAGTTTGTCCCATTTTACTTTCTATGGTAACGTCGCCTTTATTATCATCTAAAATTAATCTGTTGCCACTTCGAGTTTCTAATACTTTCAGATCATTTTTTGGAGTGTTATAACCAGAAGATTCCTTTCCGTTATATTGTGTTCCCATTACATAAGGACATTGGGCATTTCCACCTTCAAAACCTACTAGAACCTCTTCGCCAATTTCGGGGACAAAATAAAATCCTTTTCCTTTTCCTGTATGTGGCTGAATCATTCTGATCCATTGGCTTGTCTTGGTTCCCATTCCCCAAAAGAATTCTACTTTTACACGTCCAAGTCCTTCGGGATCATTGTTGTCTTTTACTTTTGCAGGTTGTGTTTCTGCATGGGCAAAAACAGCTGTGTTGGTATAATGCGGTGCAGCAACATCGTTAGGAATGGCTTTAAATTCGCAGGTATAATTACCATGCACTTCTGAGTGATGTGTGGCTTCTATGCAAACTAGGTGATGTTCTACAATTCCGTTTACAATCGTAAAGGTTTGTCCTATTCCTAACGGGAAATAAGATATTCCGCTATAATACACGCTGTTTGCATCGCTACCTGCTGTTTGCAGGGTAATCATTTCTTGTTGTTCGTCTTTGTTTTGGGCGTTGTTGGTATAAGAGCCAATTCTCAATTCAGTTTCGGTTACAATGCCTTGATTAAAACCTACTATAGTGGCAAGACTGTCTCTGCTTCCTGTGGTTGTTTTTTGTGAAATATCGCGAATACCATCTGCATTTTTATAATCATAACCTCCAAGCGATATGGCGTGCGAAGTCATATTAGCCTGAATCTTAAATTTATGCATAGACGCGCCATTGATGAGCTTAATTTTGGAACTTTTTAATTGTCGAAACTGCATGCGCATTCCATCAAAATAAAACCATTGACCATAACGTGTTGCCAGCCTTTTGAGGAAATTAAAATTCGTCTCATTGTACTGCGCCATATAATTGAATTCCTTCATATAGGTCGATCTAATAGCTTCTCGTTGATAAAACTCGGTAGGACCTTCACCCAATAAATCCAAAACAATATCGTCCATACCTCGTTCCAGATACGTTCTGGATTTAGGCAATCCATCAATAACTTTAGTGTGACTTATTCCTGCAACATGCAAAGCCGCCGCACCGCCATGAACATCAATCGAAGAAATCTCGGTTATGAGTCCTTTACTCATCAGCCTAATTCCGGTTAAACTTTTGAATGTAAAAATTACTTCATCGCCAATGTATTTTCGCATTGCTTTGGCTTGGTCTTCGGGTTTTATAACCGCTTTACCGGTATATTGCCAAACAAACGAAAAATGATGATGATCTGCCATTTTTTGCGACAGCTTTAAATCGTAATAAATAACGTTTTGAGTAAAACTACTGATCGTAATATGTACTTGGTCTGAAAAATGTGCCATAGCGAAATATTTAATTAGTTATCAAAAACTTAATCTAGAGAAATCCAATTGTTAGAGAATTTTGCGTCTCCAAAAGTCAACTCTTTAGTTACTAATTCCATTGTAATTTTCATTGGCACTTCGGTAGTACTTGTAAATTGTTCGTGATAGTTGATACAGTATGCTTTTTCAAATGTTAATTCTTTCATTTTACTCAAGGCATCTCTTCTGTAAAAAATAATTTTTCCATCTTTAGTTAAGTCACTATTTAACATCCATGACAGGAAAAGACTATTTTGTGTTGCCTCAATTGTTACATTTATAATTCCTCCTTTTGCATTACCAACTGGTTTACTTGATGTATCCAGTTCTTGCTTGAAATCTATATTAAATTCAAGTACATTATATTCTTCTCCGTCGATTTGTAATTTTGATAAAAAACTCATTTTAAGTGTATTTTAGATTAGTAAATTTGGTCTTTAAATAAAAAAGGAAGTACTGCAAAACAGACTTCCTTTAATAGTTTCAAGCTTAATTAAGTTTGATGAAGTCTTGAGTACTATACCCAAGCATTATCAAACTCACCTCCACCCATCGAAATTTTGCGAGCAGAAATCATAAAAGTCTCCGTTAACGGATTATCACTGTTATGATCAAAGTTTTCTTTGTACTTCACCATGTAAGCCTCTGTAAATTTCAACTCTTTTAGTGTAGCGTTAGAATCGCGTTTAATGAATTTTACTGACCCGTCTTTTCTTTCGAAATTGTTAGTCATCCATTCAAACAATTCTGTACTTCCTGTTGATTCTACTTCGATCATGATTCTTCCTCCACGTGTTACTGTAGATGGACGCCCAGAAGCATCTGTTTCCTGAGCTAAATCATAACTTACGTTAAGTACTTTGTAATCTTTTCCTGCAACTGTTAATGATGTTAAAAACGACATAATAAAAATTTTTAATTATTAATTTATTTATTCATATTGTAAATATATAAATTATTTCTTACAATTATAAAATGAAAAATAAATATTTACTTATAATTTTGTAAAAATGAGTAAATACTAGCATTGAACACTTAATTTTAACAAAAACGCTTTTTCTATTTGTAAGAAAGTGGTCCAACAAAAAAATAACCTCTAAAATTAAAACTACGATTGGTGCTTTTTATGGTAGCATCTATTATAATATCGACTCTTTTTTTTGCTCTACTTACACTATCAACCGAGTACATAGTTTCTGATAATTCTACCTTTAATTCGTTTACCTTTATTCTGTTTTCATGCAAAAGCAAGGATTGTTTCATTGTAGTTGAAATGGTTCCTTTTAACTCATTTTCATTCATCAACAAATCAAAATCGATTTCCCATATTTTAGAGCCAAAGGTTTCATCAAACTTGCATTCACCAAAAGTTGTTGTAGCTAATAAAATTACCTGTTGCGCTACAGAATGTTCTATCGAGGTTTTTTCTAATTCTTTTTTCTGAATTATGGCATTAAAATCTATAGGTAGTTTATAAAAAGCTCCTTTCATTTGTTTATTTTTTAAATATAAATTAGCTTCTCAGTTTGACCTTTTTTATTGGTTTCTATAGCTTT
>Ga0302173_10000776_pt1 | contig 16796 bp, 10 predicted proteins | sample I_Fen_N3_1_FD_198785 | JGI IMG/M metagenome (GOLD analysis project Ga0302173, IMG submission 198785) | Peat permafrost microbial communities from Stordalen Mire near Abisko, Sweden - I_Fen_N3_1 | ecosystem: Environmental > Terrestrial > Soil > Wetlands > Permafrost | place: Sweden: Abisko... | reverse complement strand
TGTGTCCAGTCAATTTATCTTTATCACGAATCACACTGTTTTTGTACATCGTGCTATTATCCCACCATTTAGCATCTTTGTCTTTTGGCGTTAAAACCGGATTTTCTAATCTTTGAAATTCGTGTGGTTTTGTAGGTGCTTCTTTTGTATACGCCATTCCTATTGATAAAACTCCTGCTTCGTAACCTTTACTATCTCCTCCAAAATAACTCATCCAATATTTATTATCGTATTTTTCCCATTCATAGCTTCCGCCCCACGTTGGATCTTGCAGCGAAATATATCCTGCTTTTTGGTTGACGTCCCAATGTTTTTCGTTTTCTGAAAAAGACATTACTTTTCCTAAATATTTCCAATCTAGTAGATTGTCACTTTCTGCAAGCCACGTTTCATAACCTCTTCCATCGTAAATTAAATAGGTCATATACCATTTACCGTCTTTTCTAAATACACTCGGACAATCCATTTTGTATGAGTTGTCTGTTGGAACCATTACTAAACCGTATTTATAAGGCGTTTTTACTTCGTTGTAAATCTCCTGCATTACGGTTTCGGTAATTTCTCTTTTTTTGTATTTGGTGGCACAGCCGGTTATGGCAAGTGCTGAAATGGCGATTAATAAGTATTTAATTTTCATTTTATATTACTTTAGCCTCAAAGGCGCTAATTTTTTTTATTCACTGCGAATCTTAGATATTGAAATAATCTCGCAAAGTCGCTGAGTCACAAAGTTTCTATATTCTTTACTCTATATTCTTTACTCTATATTCTGTACTCTATATTCTGCATTCTATTTTCTGCATTCTAAAGTCCTGCTTCCTGTATCTTTCTTCTTCCCACTCTCTTCTATTTCTTCAATTCCTTCAATCTCTCGTCCATCACATCTTTGTTCAATTTTACTTTTACCATTCCCATTGGGTGAAATCTTCTTTTTAGGTCGATTGCTGCATAAACTATGGTATAAACATCATTTCCTTCTGGAATTAAACATAAAGGTGTACGCATAATATCCCACCATTTATCGACTTTTGTTTCGATTAGAAGATATCTTGCTTCTCCCCATTTTTTCCCATCTTTAGATAATGAATAGGCAATCATATTAGGCAAATGATGTCCCCAACCTTCTGGTCCTCCATCAAAAATAGCGATATACAAACCATTTGGAAGTTGACTCACAATTGGATTCTCCACAAAAAACGGATGCATGGATTTGATTGGTGTATTTTCATCTTTAATTCTAGTCCAAGGGCCTTCTAGACTTTGAGATTCTGCCAAAGCTACAAACCAGCCTTTTCCTGATTTCTTCGGATAATCTGCCCAAGAATTGAACGGATATGCTCCGCTATAAAATCCGAAGTATTTATCGCCTACTTTATAGGGGAAAAATGAGGCTACTCCCTGACGTCCTTCCCAAGGTTGAGAATCTAAGCCGGGTTCCATAATAATTCCCATATCTTTATACGGGCCTCCAATTCCGTTGATTCCTTCAACGGTTGATTCGCAACGCCATATTCTACCAAATGAATGATTGGGCTGTATTTCTTTATGAACGGTATACGCTAAATAATAGCCGTACCATTTGTTTGCCTTTTCGTTAAAAACAGGCATATACGACCAAATAGCGGCACGGCGATCATTCATTGGGTTATCGTCTTCGGTTATGGCGTAAGTTCCGCTGGCTTGATAAATTGTTGATTCACGTCTCCAATGAATCGCATCTTTACTTGTCCAATGTCCAATTTTGGTTTTTACACGATCGTAATAATAATCAACGCCTATTTCTCCAGCTCTTTCTGTTGGAAACATATGATAGGTATCACCAACTTTTACGACACGTCCGCCTTCAAAACCACCTTGAATTCCTTCTGTTCCTGGCATTCCTTCATCAACAACGGGTTTATTTTCACCGCCAATAATTTCGAAAAGTGTTTTTTCATCTGAAAATCCTTCAACAATAAATGTTGGATTCCAAAGCTTTCCGTCTGGAAGTTCTGCATTTCTGGATTCCAATTTTTCTGAAGCTTTTACAACTCCTAAAACGATGAATAATCCTTTATTTTTAAAAGAATATGTTGCTTCAAGACAAGAAAAGGCATATATATCTACGGGAGGCAATCCTGTTATTGTAACTGCATTTTTTAGAATTAATTTAGCATTTGGATTATCATCCGTAAACTGAAAAAAATCCTTATTATCTTTTTCTTGAAAAACTCCAATAAGAATTTGTACCGATTCCTTAAATTTCAATTTTAAAGGAGCATTTGTTCCGTTTTTATAACTTTCTAATGGCAATTCTATTCCCGTTAATCCTTCTAATTCTGGAGCAAGTTTAACAATGTTGTGTTTGCTTCCTGAAAAAACATGAGCATACTTGGTTGTTTTGAAAGTTTTGTACTTATTGATTACTTCAAAAGATGCTGGTCTCCAAGCTGAGTTTTGTGCCGAAACTTGAATACAGATAGCTAAAAGCATTAGGAAAGTGCTTTTTAATTTGAAGTTGTATTTTGTGTTTTTTGGTGACATTGTTTTTTTTTTGATTTTTTTGTCATTTCGATCCCGAAGCTTCGGGATCGAAATGACAAACTAGACATTTACAAACTAAGAACTAATTACTAAGAACTAAGGACTCAAATCGCTTTATAACTCACTTTATATTCTACATTCGGTTTAATGGTCAATTGATATTTATTTTTGGCTAATTCTGTAATCGTTCCAGAGTTTGCTTTGGGTTTGGTTAAACTTTCAAAAATTAATTTTCCTTCTCCTTCACCTGCTTTTACTTTAATTTCTTTGGTACTGCAGTACAATGCAACTTCTCCATTTGGTGTTGGTACTTTTCCTTCCATCCATTTTAAACCTCCAAGGTTTGGTTTAATTTCATATTCTGAATAACCCGGAGCGGTGGGTTTTACACCTAAATAATATTTTCCTAATAAATAAATCGGACTTGCTCCCCAAGCGTGGCAAAGGCTTTTTCCGTAAGGACGTCCATACATCGCCAAATGCTCTGTTCCTTTTTTCTTAGGGTTGTATTCTTCCCAGAAAGATGTTGCGCCTTCATTCAACATTCCGCCCCAATAATCTTTCATTTCTTTTAAAACGTAATTCTGTTCGCCCATCGCACATAAAGCTTCTAACTCGTAAAAACGCATGTATGGCGTTGTGATTTGAAGAACATCTTTATTAAGCAACACCTTATTCTTTACACTTTGCTTTTGTTCTTCATTAAAATAATTAAAGAAAATACCAAACATATTAGCGTATCTGGTTACAATGTTTTGCACTTTACCATCGATACGCTGGTGTTTCATCACGTTTTCTTTTTTATCCCAAAACACATCAAATAATTTCGCTTTTAAATCATTAGATAATTTTTGATATTGTTTTTGGTCTTCATTTTGGCCAGCAATTTTAGCACTAACTTCCATGGCTTCTAAACTTCTTACTAAAAGCATTTGTTCAAAACTAACTTCGCCAGTTTTCGGTAATCCGTCTGCCCAATCAATAAAAACCCAATCGCCTTCTAGAGGTTCCAGGAATCCGTTTTTGTTTCTTCTTTCCAAACAGAAATCCATAAGTGATTTCATTCGTGGATAAAATGTTTTGATAAATTTCGTATCACCTGTGTGTAAGTAATAATCGTAAACGCCAACAAACCAATAGAGCGAATAATCCATTATGATATTAACATGAGCCGTTACAGGTTCTTTACCACGAAGGGCCAACAGCGTTCGTTCTACTGAAGCCGAATCAAAAAATAAATAATAATTCATTAAATAACTTTGATAAGCATCTCCAGACCAAACCCAACGGTCGCGTTTTATTCCGTCTATAAAAAATTCGCGAGATGTTAAATGCATCGTGTAAGCCGACACATCCCAAATTTGATTTAATTGTTGGTCTGATGATTTGAATGCTCCACGATAGTCTAATGGTAAATATTCGTAAAGCATCGTAATTGAATCGTATTTTACCGATGCATCTGCATGTACTTGAACATAGCGGAATGCTTTTGATCCATTGTGCGTGTATGTTTCTGGCTGTTTTCCATCAAAAGATAGATGGTCTAGTGTTTCGCATTTGGCAGAATCTAAAGCTTCCTCGCGAGATTCGCCATAATAAAGTGCTACTTTACCCTTTCCTTTTAAGCCGTGAATTTTAATATAACCAAATGTTTCTTTACCAAAATCTACTAATTCTCCACCTGCTATTTTTTCTGTTTTTTTTGCGTTTAAAGGTTTGGTTGTTAGTTTAAATTGAGATGGTTTATTCTCTGGTGCATCAAAATTCCAAGAACCAACAGGAACCCAAGGTGTGCCGGATTGTTGTGCTTTTCCAGTTTCATCAATCCAAAGTTTATCTTCGTTGGTTACTTTCCAAGAGGCATCAGATTTAACATAATTACCTGCAATATAGATCGCTGGCAAGACTTCCTGATTATACACTTTGAAGGAAATTTTGTGTTTTCCTGCTGGAATTGTTATCGCTTTTGGCTGTCCATAAACCTGAACACCATCTAAAAGTAATTGAAAAGGTCCTTCTGAGTAGATTTTTACTTCGTCTGGTTTTGGAATATCAACTTCCGTTTGAAAAGTTACTAAGGCATAAGGACTATAATATTGCCAAAGCGGCGGAAATACTGCTTCGCGTTCTGTGCGTCTTACCTGCATTTTATTGCTTAACCAAACTTCAAAATCACCTGGATACCAGATCCATGTTGCTTCTTTTTGTTTTTCTTGTCCTGAAGATAGCGAACAACAAAAAAGGGCCGCAAAAACAAGTAAAGTCTTAAAAATGGAAAGGCGGTTTAGCATAGTTAGGTTATTTGGGACTAAAGATAAGTGTTCCCTTTACATTTCACACCCTGCACTATCCTGTTTAACACTCATTATTTAACTTAAATACTATGTTTCAGATAATTTTAATGGATTTTTTTTATCTAATTCATCAAAATTTAGGTCAATATTTTTCAAAATCACAACCTCTTGTCAGAATTATCACTCATCAATTCTTCAGAATAACCTAAAAAAAATGCTTCAATATTCTTGAAGCATTTTTTTAATTATTTTTTAAAGTTTATCTGGGAGTTTAATTCCCATTAAAAAACAAATACAAAACCAAAATAGTCAATCCCAATAGACCAAATAACAGTTTTACTTTTTTACTGGTTTTAGGAATATCGGCTTCTTCAGAAAAATTAACTTCCGGATTTTTATCTGTTAATGAAATAATAATTGCAGCAACTAATAAAACTGCAAAAATGTAAAATGAGATTAATAAAAAGTGTGGCCAAATGGTGTAAACATCTGCAGGGAATATCCATAAATATAGAACTCCAACAAATAAACTAAAAGCTGAACCCCAAGAAAGTGCGGCGTTCACCGCTTTTTTTGTAGTTCGTTTCCAAAAAATACTCAACAGAAAAACTACTGATAAAGATGGCGCTAGAAATCCTAAAACAGCCTGAAATATATTGAATAAGTTTTGCCCTTTAATATTATCAATAGCAACCGCAATAAGAATTGCAAACAAACATCCTGCTGCAATGGTGATTCTTCCAATTTTAATTTGATCTTTAATGGTTGCCGTTGGATTTATTTTTTTTACATAAATATCATTGGTAAAAACGGTACTTAATGCATTTAAGGAAGAACCAATTGTTCCTACCAAAACGGCAATCATAACACAAATTACTAAACCGTTCATTCCGCTTGGAAACAGGTTTGTAACCATTGTCATATAAGCCAAATCGGAGTTTTTTCCTAGTTCCGGATATAATGCGTAACAAAGAATTCCTGGTAAAATAAACAATGGCAACGCCATTACTTTTAGCCAGCCAATAAAGTTGACTCCAAGTTGTCCTTGTTCTAAATTCTTAGCTCCTAATACGCTTTGTACCATCGATTGATCGGTACAAAAGAATGCTACAGCCGCAACAGGATAACCCAATAAAATGGCAGGCCACGGATAATGCGCATCGTTTGCTGGTTGCACCAGATTCCAGAAATTAGACGGAGTTTTCGCAATTAAAACATCGATGCCTCCTAATTTTTGCAAACCTAAATAAGATAAGGTTAATGAAACTACAATTAGCAAAATCATCTGAAAAACGTTGACTTTGGCAATCGCTTTTAGTCCTCCTGCGAAAGTAAAAATTCCGGAAAAGATTACTAAAACGGTAACACTCTGCCACATTGGGATTCCCAGAATCTGACGTACTAAAACGCCTCCGCTAAACAATCCTAATGACAACCAACTTACCAAAATTTTGACCAAAGCATACCAAGCTAAAATATTCTGAGTACTATCGCCATAACGTTTTCCCATATATTCGGGCATTGTACTTACTTTGCTCGCAATATATCGCGGGGCAAAAACCATTGCCAAAAGCAATAGAAATACAAACGCATACCACTCAAAATTTCCGGCTACAATTCCGGTTGCATAACCAATACTCGCAAAAGCCAGTAATGATGATGGTCCAACATTGGTTCCCCACATATTAAACCCAATGCTATACCATTTTAAGGAATTACCTGCCAGAAAAAGGGTTTCGTTTTTCTTGCTTTGTTTAACACTTACAACGTATCCTATAATTAATAAAGCTGCCAAATAAACCCCTACAATTATAAAATCCAAGGTGGTTAACTTATCATAGATGGTATTATTCATAGTCCGTATTCGTTAAGAATATCAGCTATTTTTACTGGCATTCCGGTTTTTAAAGTTTTATCCATTGCTTGCAATAAAGCTACGGTTCCAATTCCTTCTTCCATATTTGGATAAGCCGTAAAATTGAGTTCGATACTGTCTACAAAATATTCCAAATAATTTTGATATTCGCCTGCGTGATGGCTTTGTCCTTCAAAACGGAAATAGTGTTTTAAAGTCGAATCTCCCCAAGTAATTATTTTTTCTTCGCCAGTTTTATCTGTAATCGCATAACGCAATTCGTGATAATCAGACTGGCTTGCGCCTTCGGTGGCTCTTAAAATGGTGCTCATTCCGCTATCGCGTTGTGCAGGTTGTGTTGGCGAAGTATATACGCCACTTACTCTGGCAATTCTTCCATCGGTTGCTTTAAAGATAAAGTGCATGGTATCTTCGTTTTTTAAACCCGCGGAACTTCCGTTGCTACTGATCATTCCGTACCCCATAACTTCTTCAATATTGGGTAAATACCATCTGATAAAATCTACTGGATGACTTAATCCGCCGTACAACCATTTGAAAGATTGCAACAACGACCATTCTTTTTCTAAAAACCATCTGTGATCTGCATGATAATGGGCTTCAATAGTAATTAAATCGCCTATTAAACCTTCTTCAAAATCTTTTCGCTGACGTTTTGCAGGTTCAAAAAAACGTGAACTTTGACCTATAAAAACTTTCTTACCTGTTTGTTTGCTTAGTTCTAATAATGCTGCCGCATCTGATAGATCATCGATAAACGGTTTAGTGCAAACTACATGTTTTCCGTGTAATAATGCTTGTTTTACATGTTGAGCATGCAAATGATCTGGCGTATAAATGGCAATAATATCTATTGATGTATCATTTAATATATCTTCATAATTCGTTGTGTACGAATGAAAATCAAACTCTTTTGCTCTTTGTTTACACAAATCTTCGTTTCGGTCACAAACTTTTACGAGTTCTACTTTCGAACTCTTTAAAGCTGCCGACATTGTGCTTCGACCTTCTCCGAGTCCTAAAATGGCTATTTTTAACATGAGGTGTGGTTATTTTAGATTATAATAGTTTTTTTTTTAGCCACGAATTCACGAATTATTCTTTTAAAATCTTTGCGGTTATTTTTTCGAATTAATTCGAATAATATTAGATAAGTTATTAAAAAGAATCATTCGTGAATTCGTGGCTTACTCTTATTTTGTTTCTACTTTGTTTAAGAAAATCCAGGTTTCATCGGGTTTCACGCTTTCAATTCCGGTTTGATATTTTTTCATTAAAACATTCCATTCGTCTACACGTGGATTGTTTTGGGTTGTTTTTGGATTGAGTTTATCCAGACTTTCTCCTTTTGGAATACTGATTACCAATATCAATTGCTTTTCAAACTTGAAAACTTGTAATTGCTGAAAATCGGCATTACAGAATCCTTTTGCGATCTCTGGCCATTTTTCAAATTGTGTGGTGTGATAATCAACATATTCTTTTTGCAATTTTTCATCTGAAACTAAATTAGCAGTCAAAAAAATATTTTCCCATTCTGCTGCCGGTTTGGAATCTTTGCATCTTTCAAAATTCTGGAAATCGTAAATTGGATTTTCATAAATCTTAATTTGTAAGGATGGAAAAGCCAACGCCAATTTTCGTTTGGTTCTTTCAGGCTGATTCATCTTTCCGTAAATCACCAAATGATTTTTCCATTGGTACAATTCTTCACCAACAATTCGGAAACCTTTTATAGTCGATCTTATTTTTTCGATATCAAAGTCAGAACCAATCAACTCGATTGCAACCGCTTTTGGCATTTCTTGCAATCCCCACGGTTCGTCAATTACAACTTCTTTTGTTAAATCAGTATAAGGCGCTCTAATTCCTGCAGCATCTTTAATTTTTACACTTACATAAGGATCATTATTTCCCCAGATATTTCCTTTTGGACCGTTATGATTTTTTAGTATTTTCTTTTCTGCAATCCAGTTATTTTTGATTGTAAAACCTTCAGATCCTTCATCTGTGTACAAATACAACCATAAAAACGGATCGTGTGCATACGGACTGTTATAAACCTTATCGATGTAATTTTCTTCGATTTGACTATTTGGCTGAGACGATAGTGTATAAATTCCCGCAACATCGTGTAAATGTTTGGCATAATGATGAATTTTATTAGCCAAAATTTTGTTGTTTTTCATCACATTTGCAGTGTGCGTCCAACCCCAACCCATTGCAATTGCAGAATATGACACATCAGATATCTCGTTATGTTCTATCGTTAGATTACGAACAAAACCTGCGCTTATTCCTAGTGTTCCCCAATCTTCGGTGGTAACATTGGTAATTAAATTATCTGCAATAACTTCATCAGAGCAAATTTCTCTTTCGTCTTTTATAACCAAAGGCAAATGCGCTTCAAAAGCTTCTTCAGAGAAAACGCCAATATTTATGGCACTTCCGCCAATATCTTTGAATAAATTTCCTTTTACGGTATTGTGATTTGTTCCTTTATTTAAATCTAAACCTGTTGAAGCCAAATGTTCAAAGCGACAAGATTCAAACTGAATGTTATTCGAATAATTTACCTCTACAGCTGCGCGTGGTCTTCCTACCCAAGCCTGATTTTCTAACGTTGCCTGATTTGGCGTTCCCGGAATTTTTAATTTGTAAGCATCTAATAAATACATTCCTGATTGCAAAGGCACGTGTCCTTGTTGCGACGGACGAAGCCAATTACTGTATTGAAATGAAATTCCTTTAAATCTAAAATCATGTACAGGAGAATCGATTGTTCCTTTTACTTCGACTAAATTTTCTAAAACAGGCACGGTTACTTTAGCCGAGTTCATATCTTCTCCAGCTCTTGGGATGTAATAGATTTTTGCATTTTTTTTATCCAAAAACCATTCTCCGGGTTCGTTTAACATTGAGATTCCGTTATTCAAATAAAATGCTGAATTTCCGTTGTTTTTAGAAATCCAAGGCGCTGGCCATGGATGCTCGCTCTGAATACGACTTTCAGGCTGCTCAAACGAAAGTCTGGCGCTGTCTTTTTTAATTTCGATATTCTTGATTCTAAGATTCGCAATCGACCACCATTGTACAATAAACATTTCCATTCCCGGTTCAAACTTTATTGATTTGTCTTTAAACGGAATCCAACAAGTTTCAGTTTCCTTATCCCATGATAAAATGCGATCCATTGTATTTCCTGTCGTGCTTTTTGCCCTTACTGCTTTTTTATCATTTACCCATAATTGTCTGTAATTAATAATCTCGCCTGCAATTTGAGGTGCATCTGCAACCCAAACATTCGACTTTTTTACTCCATTTATAGAAAGGGCTTTTTTCCAGTTCTTTATTTCGAATCCACCGCTTATAATTGGTTTCGAATTCGTATCGGCTTCAATTGTAGTTGGACTATCTGGAGTTCCAGAATCTTCAGGGCGAACAAATAAAGGTTCATTTAAATAATACGTACCGTTCATTACTATTATACGAATACCGTCTTTTACCGATACATCTTTCAATCGGCGCAATTCTCTTGCTTTTCTCATTGCCATCTGAACAGTTGCCAGAGGGTTTGCTTTAGTTCCAACATTGGTATCTTTTCCGTTTGGAGAAACCCAAATCTCGGCCGCACTTGCAGAAAATATGGTACAAATTGTAAAAATGAACAGTAGTAGTTTAGTAAAAGTATTTAATCGCATTATTTTTATTTTTTAGCTTCTTTTTGTTATTAAAATTACAAGAGACATAATTTAAAGTAATAAAAAATTTACATCTCCATTTTTTTTAACATTAATATTAAATATATGGCACAATTTAGCAGAACCGTAAAACATAAGTGTCCTGTACCCTCCTGCATTATCTAAATGATTTTCGGAATGTAATTTCATAACTTTTAACTTTTCTTTTGTGGTAAACGGCTAACGAACTATTTTTTATAGAATATTTTTTCATAGATTTGTGTAATCGATTACATTTAAGTTTTGATTTTTATGAAACCTATTTTTTTTCAAATTCATAAAAAATCATCCATCATTAAATAGATTCAGTAAACAAACGCTTTCCATTTATAATTAAATTTCAAATAAAATTCAATCAGAATGAAAACTAACCCAATTAACCTTTTACGCATTGCTCTGGTCTTTATGATAACCAGTTGTTCGCAAAACATGTTTGCCCAAAATTCAAAGTCATATGACACTTATAAAGGCATTGAATTTAAAATGGCTAAAGTCAACGAACCAATTATCCCAAAAAACACTGTAAATCTAAAAGACTTTGGTGCGGTAAATGGTGGCTATGTTTTAAATACTAAGGCTTTCGCCGATGCTATAGATGCGGTTTCGAAAAAAGGCGGTGGAAAAGTTATTATTCCTCCCGGAATCTGGCTTACTGGTCCTATTGTTCTAAAAAGTAATTTAGAATTACATGCCGAAACTGGAGCTTTAATTAAATTTTCGACAGATAAAACTTTATATCCTATTATTGAAACCAGTTTCGAGGGTTTAAATACATGGCGTTGTATCTCTCCTATTTATGGTAAAAACTTAGTAAACATTGCTTTTACCGGAAATGGAGTTTGGGATGGTTCTGGAGAAGCTTGGAGACAAGTTAAAAAGAGCAAATTAACTGATGAACAATGGAAGAAATTTGTCGCTTCGGGTGGAGTTTTGAATGATAAAAAGGACAGTTGGTATCCATCTGAGCAATATTTAAAGGGCTCTAAAGGCGCCGATCAAAATGTTCGTCCTGACTTAAAAACCAAAGAAGATTTTGAAGCCATTCACGATTTTCTACGTCCGGTTTTAGTGAGCATTCAAAATAGTAAACGTGTATTATTTGATGGTCCGGTTTTTCAAAATTCTCCCGCTTGGAACATTCACCCGTTTATGATCGAAGATTTAATTGTTCGAAACATTACAGTTCGCAATCCTTGGTTTTCTCAAAATGGAGATGGTCTTGATGTTGAATCTTGCAAAAATGTGATTATCGAAAATTCTAGTTTTGATGTTGGCGATGATGCCATTTGCATTAAATCAGGAAAAGATAAAGATGGTCGCGATCGTGGTGTTGCCTGCGAAAACATCATCGTAAAAAATAATATTGTATATCACGGTCATGGTGGTGTAACGGTTGGAAGCGAAATGTCTGGCGGTGTAAAAAACCTGCACGTTTCAAACTGTACTTTTATGGGAACTGATGTTGGTTTGCGTTTTAAAAGCACGCGTGGACGTGGCGGAATTGTAGAAAACATCTTTATCTCAGATATTTTTATGACTGATATTCCATCGCAAGCTATTTCTTTTGATTTGTATTATGGTGGAAAATCTATTGCCGAAACTTTGGCTGAAGGCGGAAACACTGTAAGTACAAAAGCGGTTCCTGTAAATGAAGAAACTCCTCAGTTTAAAAATATCTCAATTAAAAACATTACGATTAAAGGAGCCCAACAAGCTGTATTTTTACAAGGTTTGCCTGAAATGAATCTGGAAAATATCGAAATTTCTAACTTAATTGCAAAAGCGGATAAAGGTTTTTCAATCATCGACGCAAACGGAATTAAAATTACCAATGCTAAATTAGATATCACAAGCAGTAATGTATTCGAAATTTACAATGTAAAAAATATGTCGCTTAGAAATATTGAGTTCAATTCGACATCTGCAAAAGCTGTAAATATTAATGGTGAAGCAAATAATAATATTGAATTAATCTCGTCTCAAAATTTAGATTTTTCTAAAAGAACTACTATTGGAGAAACGGTTCCTAAAGGTGCTGTGAAGTTTTAGATGTATTAAATTAAAGATTAAAAAAAGAGGCTGTTCAAAATGAACAGCCTCTTTTTTTAGATTTATTTGTTTTCAACGCTAAACCCTACAGGTTTTAAAAACCTCTAAGGTTTATTTATAAACTATAAAAAGAACTCGCATTCTTAAACCAAATCTTATTTTGATCTTCTATTGAAAGTTGCTCAATATAATCTTGCAGTGTTTTTACAACTTCAGTGTAATCTGAAGCGACATTAAGAACTGGCCAATCTGATCCGAACATTAATTTATCTGTAGAGAAATTCTCGAAAATAACGTCTAAATACGGCTTTAAATCTTGGGTTTTCCATGAATTCCAATTGGCTTCGGTCACCATTCCAGAGATTTTACAACTTACATTTTCGTATTTTGAGATTTCCTCTATTCCTTTTTTCCAAGAATCAATACTTCCTGATTTAATGTCTGGTTTTGCAATATGATCAATCACAAATTTTTGTTCCGGAAAATCGTTTGCCAAACTTATTGCTGCGGGTAACTGTCTATGAAAAATTAAAATATCGTAAGTATAATTGAATGTTTTTAAAGCTGAAATTCCGTTACGGAAATCTTCTCTAAACAAAAAATCATCAGCTTCGCCTTGCACAACATGACGAAATCCCTTTAGCTTTTTATGCTTTGAAAAATGGCTTAGTCGTTCTGCAATATTTTTATCTCGAAGATCAATCCAACCTACAATTCCTTTAATAAAATCGTTTTTTGAAGCCAGCTCGATCAAAAAGTTCGTTTCATCTTCAGATTGGCTTGCTTGTACCGCTACACAACCTGAAAACTGATTTTCCTGAAGTAAAGGCAAAAGATCTTCGGGCAAAAAATCCCGCTGAATCTTTTGCATTGAATCATCAATCCAACTATCGCGAACGGGATCAAATTTCCAAAAATGCTGATGTGAATCAATACGATTACTCATCTTTATTTATTTACATCACTAATTAAAGCACGATCTAAATGTACATATCCGCCATCTACAAAAACAAATTGCCCTGTAGTATGCGACGAACGATCTGAAATTACAAAAAGTGCTGTATCGGCAATTTCCTCCGTTTTGGTCATTCTACTTTCAAACGGAATGCTTTTGTTGATTTTATTTAGAACGGTTTCTCCATCTTCCAACGTTTTAATCCAATCTTCGTATGCAGGAGTATAACTTTCGGCAATAATAATAGCATTCGAACGAATTCCAAACTGAATTAAATCTACCGCCCATTCTCTGGTAAGTCCTAAAACGCCGCCTTTTGCAGCAGCATAACCAGATGTTCCGCCCTGACCTGTTAATGCTACTTTTGAACCTATATTTAAAATATTTCCTTTTGACTCTTTTAAGTACGGAAGCGCATATTTGACTAGTAAAAAATAGCTTACTACATTTAGTTTTAGCGAATTCATAAACTCTTCGTAGCTTGAATCTAAACCTGCGCCATCATTTACACCAACATTATTAATAACAGCATCGATTCTGCCATATTTCTCAACAATTTTTTGTACTGCATTTTCGATTTCGACAGGATCTGTAACATCTGTTTGAACAAATAATGAATCTATTCCTTTTTTCTGCAATGCTTCGGCATAACCAAAACCTCTGCTATTTCGATCTACCAATACCGGAATTGCACCTTCATCTGCCAATCTTTTAATAATGGTTTCGCCTATACTGCCTTCTTTTCCGGCTGAACCAGAAACGACAACAATTTTATTTTTTAAATTTAAATCCATTTCTTTTTTGTGGTTATTATGGTTATCAATAGCTAGATTCCTCTATTTTTTGTTATCCTTACGAAAGAAGGATCTCCGTTAGGAATTCCAACTAGAAATTCGTCAATCTTTGTAGAGTTTCTCACGAAGATTCCTCGTTCCTCGGAATGAAAATCTGTGTCTTAAATTTTATATTTAATAAACTCTTATTCTATCTCAATCAATGCTTTAATCACATTGTTTTTTGGATCAATCAAATTTCCGAAATCAGTAATCATTTCAGAGAAACTTGTTCTGTGGGTAATGTATTTTTTAGGATCAATTTTTCCATTTTTAAGACATTCCATCACATATTCAAAATCCTGAATAGTTGCATTTCGACTGCTCATTAAAGTAGATTCTCTTTTATGAAAATCGGGATGACTAAACGTTAATTCGCCTTTTTGAAGTCCAACCAAAACAAATCTTCCACCATGCGAAATGTAATTAAAAGCATCGTTCATCACGTTTCTGTTTCCTGTGGCATCAATTACAACATTTGCCATATCGCCACTGGTAAGTTCTGCCAGTTTTGCGTTTACATTTTCATTTAACGGATTGATTGTTGCATCGGCATTTAGCTCATTTTTACAAAAACCTAAGCGGTAATCGTTAATGTCCATTACAATAACTTTTGCTCCCGCAATTTTAGCAAACTGAATTAATCCAATACCAATTGGTCCTGCACCCATTACCAAAACGGTGTCATTTGGTCCAACAGCCGCTCTTCTTACTCCGTGCGCAGCAATTGCCAAAGGTTCAACCAATGCCAACTGATCGTAATCTAATCCTTGACCATGCAATAAATACTGTTCCGGAATCGTAACATATTCAGACATTCCGCCATCAATATGAACTCCAAAAACTTTGATATTTACACAACAGTTTGTTAATCCATTGCGACAAGCCACACATTTTCCGCAATTAAAATAGGGAATAAAAGTTACTTTATCACCTGGTTTAAAACCTTCTGTATTTCCTTTTACATATTCGGCCGCCAGCTCGTGACCTAGAATTCTAGGATATTCAAAATAAGGTTGCGTTCCGCCAAAAGCATGAATATCAGTTCCGCAAATTCCTATTCTTTTTATTTTAAGCAATACCTCACCTTCTTTTGGCTCTGGAATTTCTTTTTCTTTAATTACAAACTCTTGCGGTTTTTCGCATACTATAAATTTCATCATTTGTTTTGTTTTAGATTACTTTTTATATGCTACCGCAGTTTGCTTGCTTGTTCCTAAACCTTCAATACCAAGCTCTACAACATCACCAGCTTTTAAGTAAATTGGATCTGGTTTAATTCCTAAACCAACTCCTGGAGGTGTTCCTGTACTAATAATATCGCCAGGTAGTAAAGTCATAAACTGACTTAAATAATGCAATAAAAAAGGAATTTTGAAAACTAAATTTAAGGTGTTGCTGTCTTGGTATTTTTTACCGTTTACAGAAAGCCACATTGATAAATTATCAACATCTTTTACTTCATCTTTTGTGGCCAAAAAGGGTCCTAGCGGTGCAAATGTGTCACAACCTTTACCTTTTGCCCATTGTCCGCCGCGCTCAATTTGAAATTCTCTTTCGCTGTAATCGTTCAATAAAGCATAACCTGCAACATAATCTAAAGCTTCGGCTTCTTCTACATAACTTGCTTTTTTACCTACTACAAATGCTAATTCTACTTCCCAATCTGTTTTTACACTATTTTTAGGAATAATAACATCATCATCAGGACCACATAAAGAAGTAGTCGATTTAAAAAAGATAATTGGTTCTGTTGGAATTGGCGCACCAGTCTCCTTACAGTGATCTACATAATTTAAACCAATACAAATTATTTTTGACGGTCTTGCTACCGGAGATCCTAAACGTATACTTGCGTCAACTTCTGGTAAAGTTGGATTTGCCTCTAAAGCTTTTTGTAATTTTTCTAAACCGTTTTCTTCAAAAAAACTTTCGTTAAAATCTGAAACGATAGAAGAAACATCATATCTTTTTTCACCAATTAAAACTCCTGGTTTTTCTTTTCCTACTGCTCCAAAACGTATTAATTTCATATTTATTTTTTTTAGGTTCTGAGGTGCTAAGGTTCTTAGTTACTAAGGTTTTCTTTGTTTCCGTTATTAAACCTGTCAGGTTTAGCGTGAAACTAACCTAAAAACTTAGTAACTAAGAACCTTAGTACCTTTATTTAATCATTTAATTTAACACTTAATTTGCATTTTCAGACCTAACTGGTTTTATCCCGAAGCTTCGGGACTGCTAGATATCTTGGATCACTTAAATTCAAAGTCCACTAAAAACTTAGCAACTCAGTCCCGAAGCTTCGGGATAGCAACTTAGCTCCTTTTCTAGTTATTTAGTTTAATAAATCCTCCATCTATTGGGTAATCGCTTCCGGTAATAAATCCGGCTTCGTCGCTACATAAATACAAGGCAAGAGTTGCAATTTCATCGGGTTTACCCATTCGTCCGATAGGTTGTGATTGTGATAATTTTTCGAACATCTCCACTTCTTTTCCAGCATAATTTTTCGAAATAAAACCATCT
>Ga0302173_10000770_pt1 | contig 16889 bp, 12 predicted proteins | sample I_Fen_N3_1_FD_198785 | JGI IMG/M metagenome (GOLD analysis project Ga0302173, IMG submission 198785) | Peat permafrost microbial communities from Stordalen Mire near Abisko, Sweden - I_Fen_N3_1 | ecosystem: Environmental > Terrestrial > Soil > Wetlands > Permafrost | place: Sweden: Abisko... | reverse complement strand
CTTAAGAGACTTGGACTCCACCAAAAACGAACCTGAAGCCGGATAGACCAGCTTCAATACACGCGAAACGGGCAAGCCGTTGTCCGTCAGAAACGACAATTCATAACAATTCCAAACATCAAAACCCACAAAAGGCAAGTGCTCATCCTCTATGGCATAGCGTAACCGGTTTTCGGAGCGCGGTATCCGAAACAACAGCGAAGCATCGTAGGTTTCGGGCGTGGATGATTGCTTGCCGAGCAATGAGTCTTTTAAATTGAAATCCATTGGTGGATTATTGGTTGATTGTATGATTGGTTAATTGGGTGGTTAGTTGAATGGATACCTGCCATCTGCTTATGCTTTACGAACGTAGGGACTGCATTTGCCACTCAACCACTCGCGCTCAAATTCATTCAGCTGAGGTGAAATGGTATTGTACACCCGTTGATGATACTCATTGAGCCACTCTATTTCGCCTCGGGTCAGTAAATCAAAATTGATTAAGTTCTGGTCGATGGGGAACAGCGTAAGCGTTTCGAATTTCAGGAACTGACCAAACTCGGTTTTCTGAGCCGGAACAACCTGCACCAGGTTTTCGATACGAATACCATACTCGCCGGTGCGATACATGCCGGGCTCGTTGGAGATAATCATGCCGGGCTGCAAGGTGGTAGAGTTCTCGTCCATGCGGATGCTCTGCGGACCCTCGTGTACACACAGAAAATGTCCTACACCGTGTCCCGTTCCGTGTCCGTAGTTGAGCCCCAGATCCCACATGGCTTTACGCGCCAGTATATCCAGTTGCGAACCGCGTGTGCCTACCGGGAACTGTGCTTTAGCCAGTGCTATATGTCCTTTGAGCACCAATGTATAGTCAGTTTTTTGCTGTGCTGTAGGTGTTCCCAGCGCCACGGTGCGGGTAATATCCGTTGTGCCGTCCAGGTACTGACCGCCCGAGTCGAGCAACAATATGCTCGCAGCTTTGAGGGTGGCATTGGTTTCAGGGGTGGCACCGTAATGCACTATAGCTCCGTGATCGGCATAACCGGCAATGGTACCGAAACTTTCGCCCACAAAGTTTGGCTGTGCAGCCCGGAAGCGACACAACTCTTCAGCAATGGATATTTCGGTGAGGTTGCCCGTTTTCAGGTTTTCTTCCAGCCAGATAAAGAAACGTGTAAGTGCTACACCGTCTTTCTCCATGGCACGTCGCACACCGGCAATTTCCACCTCATTCTTCACACTCTTCAGCCTGAACACCGGCGACATGCTGTTGCGAATGGCACAGCCTGCCGGAATTTTTTCGTACAACGCCCGGTTGAGCTTTCCACCATCAATCAGCACAGCTTTTGAAGCCGGTATTTTTTTCAGTTCATCGTATATGCTCAGGTAAGACGCCACTGTCACACCCTGGCGGCGAAGGTAGTCAGCCGTTTCCTCGGTCAGTTTTTCGGGGGCAATGTATAGCGTGGCTTTGTCATTTTCTATCAGTGCGTAGGCTATCACCAGCGGGTTATAGTCCACATCGTTGCCGCGGATATTGAACAGCCAGGCGATATCGTCCAGCGCTGACACTACAAACACATCGGCAAAGGCTTTTTTCATCTCCACCCGCACCGCAGCTATTTTATCGGCAGCCGATTGTCCGGCATATTGTGTATCGAATACAAAAAATGGGTTCAACGGTAATGCAGGACGTTCTGTCCAGACCATTTCGAGCAAATCGACCGAAACCAGTTCCAGCTTGCTCATTTTTAATTCGGCACGCATTGCCTCGTAGGCGTTGGCCGAAATCATGAGTGCATTCACCCCTACCCGTTCGCCCGCGTTGAGCTGAGTAGCCAACCAGGGGAGTATGTCCGGTGTTTCGGGCAGTCCCTGTTTCATCAACTCTATGCCGGTGCCTTCCAACTGGTCGGCTGCATGCAGAAAGTAGCGCGAGTCTGTCCACAGCGCTGCTGTATCCAGTGTAACCACGGCTGTACCCGCTGAGCCATCAAATCCCGAAATCCATTCCCGTTCTTTCCAACATTCTGCTATATACTCGCTGGCATGAGGGTCGGTGCCCGGAATAATGCAGGCAGAGATTCCGTTTAGTTTCATGGCATTGCGAAGTAAAGAGATACGCTCGATAATATTTTCCATTGTATAAATAGTTTATGAATATTCAAAAAAATTAATGTAATGCAAAGATATAGAAATACCCCAGAAATGCAACTGAAAAAAGCATTTTATTGCTTTAAGCATTCAATTTTAGTGCAACCGGTATTTCCTGCACCATTCACTTTAACGTGCCCGGAACGGAAGCAACAATCTAAATAACGAGGGTAAAATAATCGCTAATTTTTTGGATAATAAAAATAATTATTTAAATTTGTGGCATTGAAATTTACATAAATCAACCGAATGAAAAAAGAACTATTGTATTTACCAATGATTATCATATTGCTTTGTAGCTTTACAAATAGCGATGATGATATTTTGAATAAAACTGCCCAGAAGCTTAGTTTAATGAAAACGTTAGAATATAACGTAACAGATTGTTTACATCAGGATGTAACAAACACTGATAATATCGACTCGGCTCTTTGCTATTTTGATTTTACAAGTAAAGATTCGTTGATTGGCGCTAAATATTATTATCAGTCTACTTCTGATGATAAAAAATCTACATTAGTTTTCAATGGCTCACAAACATTTTATAGTGATGATAAAGAAAAAAGAATTTTATATAGAAATCAACCGAGAATAAAAGATGTGACGAGTAATTTATGTTATTCTCAATCTATTTGTTGGATTCGAAAAATACTACCTCAATTCATAAATGATCCTGCCAATAAAAATATCCGACTAAATGATACGATAATTAATAACAGAGAGTGCTTTCGGTTTCAGCTGTCGCCTAATAAGTATATTGAGCTAAATGGAATTGGAAGTGTTGAATTAAGAGGTCCCAACAATGTAATGAAATATTACCTTGCCATCTCCAAAGATGATTCCTTACCGGTTCAGTTTACCAGAATATTCCCAACCATCCAATATGAAATAACTACTTTCTCCCGATTGAAATTCCCTGTGCAAAAAAGTGACTCTATCTGGAATTACGAAAATTTCCCAAAAGACTTTTTGAGAATGCCCGAAGAAGAGTACTATGAGAAATTACGTAATAAAGTAGCACAAACAACAGGGCGGATTGCCCCGGATTGGGAACTTCCGAAATTAAAGGGGGGTTCAGTAAAGCTTTCCGATTTAAAAGGAAATTTGGTATTACTTGAATTTTGGTTTCCGTATTGTGGTGCATGTTTACAAGCAATACCCGATATTAATGATATTCAACAAAAATATGGAAGCAAAGGTCTTAAAGTGTTTGGAATTGAATTTCAACAAAGAGGAAATAAAGGGCTAACTAACTATATAAAAAAACACAACATAAAATACCCTACTTTATATAACGGTAAAGAAGTCTCAACTGCATACGGAGCAACCAGCGGTCCAACAATCATCTTAACAGGAAAAGACAGAAAGATTATTTATGTCAGTTCGCGTTTTGATAAGGCTGCATTGATGAAGGTGATAGATGAACACATTAAATAATAATAATAATAATACTCGTACTTAGTTGCAAAAGAGGTAGAGAGCGACAAAGGAACGCTGCAACAGCTGCAAAGCACCTCCTTCAGTTGACAAAACCACTTTGCAAGCGTGCGAAGCCCTGTCAATAACTGTTGAACCCTCTTTACACCCAATGTAAAGCACTGTCAACAACTGTTGATACCCTTTTGCAAGCACAGCAAAGCCCTTTCAACAACTGTTGATACCCTATGCAAGTGGTGCAAGATACCCGTCAACAGTTGTTGGAGCTTATCCGAAGCTGTTGCAGTATAATTTCGATCAAAAAAGACACGGATATTTTTTCTTTTATTTTATATTATCAACCTATAAAAAATTTATGTTATGTTAGTAAAATCAACCAACCTGGCCAATGCACGTTTTATGGACTTTTATCAGGTTATGAGTCTTGTTCTTGGCTTTCTTTCAAAAGAAGACCTGAACATGCTGAATGTGGCACAAGAAGCCAACGACTTCAGAACGGTCTTCGAGATTTTTGAAAAAGCCATCAAGCAGGCACAAAAAACAGGCATCACCGATGCCCTTATCCTTGCCGACGATGAGCGAGACAATGTTTACACCGGATTCACCGGATCGCTCCGCAGCTTGACCCGTTTCCCCGATGGGGGTATTGCACAGAGTGCCACCAAACTGCTGCTGATAACCGACAAATACGGTGCAGGCGTAGCCCGACTGCCACAGCGCCAGGAAACCGGAGTGATCAAAAACATTATTGCCGAGCTCCGAATGAGCGAAAACATGGAATCGCTCCAAAACACCGGACTGACGGTGTGGATGGAAAAGCTAGAGGAAGCCAACAATAAGTTTGACGCCCTGTATGTGAACCGCAACGAAAAGGAATCGGAATTTATCAGCGGACTCACCCGCTCCGAAAGAGCCAATATGCAAGCCGCTTTTGAGAAACTGGTGCGCGCCATAGAAGCCAATGCCTACCTCAGAGGCGAAGACGCCTACAAGTCCCTGGCCGAAAAAATAAACACCGAAGTAGCCAACGTACAGCAAGCCGCCAAAAGCCGCGCAACACTGAACGCAAAAGCGAAAACCGCAGCAAAGTAAAAACTGAAATCTCCCTTGGTTTGGCGCAGTCCGAGTGACTGCGCTGAAACTGGGAGATTTGGGTATAGTGTTGATTATACTCTTTTTTATAAACAAAAAACCAGCTAACCCCTCGTTGCAAACGAGGGGAAGGAAATTTAGCTTGTGGTACTACTATCTTGGATGCAGAAACTAAGGTTCAAAATCTTGTTTATCAACAAACAGGAGTAAAAATAGCAGTAAGCTGTAGTTAATGTTTAAATATAATGGGGATTTCATTTTTAGTCATCCCCATTATTCAATAATTATTAGGGAAAACTATCTAAATATCAACATGGCTTTAAACTTACAAAACAATCTTAAAATAAAGTTCTATGAATAAGTACGTAAAATTAGAAATAATGATTGTCTTTTTGACAATAAGTTTTCAACTCAGTTTTGCCACTAAGCAACAAGAGAAACAAAAGCAAAAGGCAATTGTATATGTAACACTCAACGATAGTCTGGCAACAGAAAACCAATGGGTATATCTGTTTACCGGAATAGGGAATGAAACTTATTTACCAGACTCGGTATATATTAGGAAGCACCAAACTAAATTTAGGGTAAGCACTCCTGTAGAATCGCCTGATCTTTATAGTTTTTTGTGTTTTTCGAAAAAAGGACCTTTACAAGCCATGCTGCAATTAAATAAATACGACCGGGTACATGTAAGAATTGATGTTGACAATCAACCCCCATATTCTACGGGTTCGAAAGCCATGACAGAGATATATCTTAGGGATCAAAAGGTATTGAAAACCTATCATACGCTGAAACGATTGAAAGAAGCAATTATCATTGAAAAGGATGAAAATAGAAAAAAAGTATTAGCTGATAGCATTGAATTTTATACCTATAAATCTAAAGTAGGTAATTATATCGATTTTCTTAAAATATCTCAAAATGCTCAAAATTATTACATTGGAGTCCTAATGATTGAAAATTTAATACCAAAGGAGACATCCGATAGTATTATAGCAGTAATGAAAAAGAAATTTCCAAAAGTTCTAAAAATCCAGCAACATCCAAACGAGACACCGTCTCCTAAACAAACGCAAGAAGGAAAGAAGATACACGATAAAGTTCAAAAAATCTGGCGTGCTCGATTAAATATTAAATCTGATCCTAGCCCTGTACGTAAAGTTATTAATTTTGACAGCATCCCCGCAGCACTTTATAAAGTGGGAGATAAGGTGGATAATATAATATTACCTGATAGAAACGGGAAATATATTGCTTTATATGATTTAAAAACCGATTATATGTTAATTGATTTTTGGGCTAGTTGGTGTGGTCCATGCCGCGCCGATGTGCGCAGTATTTTGAAGAAATACACTGAATACAAAGATAAGTTTGCTATATATTCAATCACAACCGATGAGAATGATGCCGATTGGAAAGAAGCAGTTGATTTTGATAAAAGCAATGTGTTTACGCAAGTTACTGTTAACAACGCAAAAGATAAATATAAGATAGTAAAGCAATTTGATGTAAAGGCGATACCTAGAAATTTCTTGATAGACAAAGATCATAAAATCATAGCTATAGATTTACACGGAGACGATTTATTTTTTAAATTAAAGGAGCTAACTATAAATAAATAGATTGTGTGTTGAATATATATTATGTAAAATAATTCAATGCCCTTTCTCACTACTCCCTCCCCCTCGTTTGTAACGAGGGGTTAGATGGTTACTCGTTTCTAACGAAAAAAAAAGAAAAAAGCGATGTCATCGGAAAACTATAGAATTGAGAAACAAGATTCGGTTTACTTTCTTACATTTACAGTAACCGACTGGATTGATATATTTACCCGAATGAATTACAGGATCATTATTGCAGAATCGTTAGAATTTTGCCGAAAAAACAAAGGGTTGAAATTGTATGCATGGTGTTTAATGACCAATCATATCCATTTAGTTTGCAGCATTGACAGTGGTTTTAAAATGACTGACTTTATTCGTGATTACAAAAAATTCACTGCAAAAGCAGTGCTTTATGATATACAGCATTTACCTGAAAGCCGAAGAGAATGGATGCTGTATCGATTTGAATTTGCCGGTAAGTTCGATAACCGAATTGAGAAATATCGTTTTTGGCAGGATAAAAGTCATCCGATTGAACTAACAACAACTGAAATGATCAATACGCGTATTAATTATACTCACGAAAACCCGGTGAGAACAGGATTGGTTGCCAGAGCTGAAGAATATCTGTACAGTTCTGCCAGAAATTACGCAGAGCTTAGTAGTATTATTGAAATTGATATGATTTAGAGATACAGTTGTTATAAACAACTAACCACCTAACCCCTCGTTGCAAACGAGGGGAAGGATTTCACTTAAGCCAGAACAAACCGACCAACAAACACTAACTAACTTTATCGAAAAACGGATTACTTCAAATAATGGCAATACTATTTTTAATGGAACATGGAAGAAAGGAAATTATATTATTGTTTTAGAAAAAAAAGAGATGTACATTAACATATCATAAATGTAATAAGAACATGAATACTTTTACTAAAGCCGATATTCAAGAAATTGAGACACGAATAAACAATAAATTATGTCCTTTTTGCGGAGGACAAAGCATTATAAAAATCGAATATAAATCGAACGTGAATCAAGATCTATTTTTTTACGACGTAACAAATTTATGCTGTCATAAATATAAAGAAAATGCAAATCAACTTCTCAAAAAAGAGTATGAATACCAAACGAATATCAAAATTAGTCGTATTCTGAACATGTAACTTCACCTCCCCCCTCGTTTGCAACGAGGGGTTAGGTGGTTAGTCGTTTCTAACGAAAAAGAAAAAAGCTATGTCGTCGGAGACGAGGGAGAGAGTAGTCAACGCTTGCTAAATAGGGCTAGAATGAAGCTGCGTGCAAAAAATGACAGAAAAAGATAGCTATATGTATCATTTATTGTACTTTTGGGACAAATAAAATAAATATTGGACAACCTGATACCAGATTATAAACCTGCTATATCAGCAGGCAAGCTCGAAACGTTATGCTACGAGCATGTTTTACAAACACGCTGGTTTTGATAAAGGTATCATGCGAGTCCCATACAACCATTAAGAAAATATATATGAAAAAACACATCATTCTCATTTCTGCTATTATTTTCACGTCAGCTATTGGCATGAATTGTCAGGCTCAGAAGAAAAGTGCGCATCAGCCCGCACCAACTGTAAAGAAACAACTGATTCCCGGAGAACAAGCTCCTCCGGCAGATGCAGGGCAAAATAACTTTGGCGGTCCAAGACCTGCAGTAGGAGCTCAGGGAGCTGCCCGACCAGTCGTACGCCCACCTCGCCCCGAACCTGAAATAAAAACAGTTTCGCTCGACGAAATTTCCATGAGTGATCCGTTTATTTATCCGGATGAAAAATCACACACCTACTACCTGACCAGTTCAGGGGGCAGATTGTATAAAAGCAAGGATTTGAAAATGTGGACGGGTCCGTATAACGTTATCGACCTCGCAGGCACCTGGATGAACGGACTTTTCCCTGCTGCTGCTGAAATTCACCATATCGGTTCAAAATACTATTATGCCGGTACATGGAGCGATCACAGCACGTTGATTCAGGCCGTGCCCCGCCGTTATAATGTTCCACGCAATCAAACTCAGCTGCTGGTAGCCGATGCTCCCGAAGGTCCGTACAAACCGCTGGTGGCTCAAAAAGAATTTTGCCTGGGGCCTGAAGACTGGGATATTATTGATGGAACGCTTTATCAGGAAAATGATACTACCTATATGGTGTTCGTTCACGAGTGGACTCAAATTATCGACGGAACGATGGATTTTATGCCACTTTCGAAAGATCTGACCCACCGCACTGCTGAGCCTACTACCATTTTCAGGGCAAGTGAAGCAGCATGGTCTAAAGAGATGAACAGCATAGGTGAAGCTACTTTCGGATTGAAAATGCCGGGCTGGGTGACCGACGGACCTCAAATGTTCCGCACCAAAACCGGCAAGCTGGGTATGCTTTGGGCCAGTTGGGGCGAACACCGCTACGCACAAGGTATTGCTTATTCAGTTTCGGGGAAAATAAAAGGACCCTGGATTCAGGAAAAGGAAGCTTTCAAAGGAGATAACTCAGGACATGGTATGCTGTTTACAACCTTTGAAGGTAAACGTTTGTATATCGTTCATCATACAGAGGGTAAAGGTCCACGCAAACCCGAAATATGGGAAGTGGATGACTCAGGAGATAAGCTGGTCTTAGGGAATAAATTAAAACTTTAATTTAAGAACTCCACACTAGCCTCTTTGTTAGAAACAAATAACCACCTCCCCCTCGTTACAAACGAGGGCGAGGTGGAGTAAAAATGAGCAATCTTGAAATGTAAGCAGATGATTTATTTCCATTTTTTCATGATAAATGAATGCATACCTGGCAACTTCGCGAACAAATAACTGTTTTACTCAACATAATGAATTAATACTCGACAAAAAAATGACATTCGAAGAAATTGTACATCACAGACGTTCTGTAAGACACTACAAGGATCTTTCCATTGATCCGGAAAAAGTAAAGCATTGTATTGAACTGGCTACTTTATCGCCCAACAGCTCTAACATGCAGCTTTGGGAGTTCTATCATATCACCAGTCCCGAAACGCTAAAAGAGCTCTCCGTTGCCTGTTTAAATCAGGAATCGGCAACTACTGCTCAACAAATGGTAGTGTTCGTAACAAGGCGGGATCTTTACAAAAAAAGAGCAGCCAAGATGATTGAACTGGAAACTCAAAATATTCTGAAAAATAGCCCAAAAGAGAAACAAGAGAAACGAATCAAAAGATGGCAATTGTATTATGGTAAAGTAATTCCGTTTCTATATTCCCGCTTTTTGGGGATTTTAGGGATGTTCAGAAAAGTACTTGTAAACCTTATTGGGTTATTCAGAACCATCACCTATCAGGTATCTGAAAATGACGTCAGGGTAGTGGTTCATAAAACCTGTGCATTAGCAGCTCAAAACTTTATGTTGGCTATGTCCAACGAAAATTATGACACTTGTCCGCTGGAAGGTTTTGACAGTAGAAAAGTGAAACGCATTTTGAATTTGCCCATGGGTGCCGAAATCAATATGGTTGTTACCTGTGGAATCAGAGAAGAACGTGGAGTTTGGGGAGATCGAATGAGAGTTCCTTTCGATGACGTTTATCGTAAAATTTGACAAAATATAAATTCACCGCTCCTGAGGAATTTCAGGGTGTGGCTAAGTAAGCTACTCGATGCGATGGTGCAGCAGCAGAAAAAATATTGCAATAACTATAACTCATTAATTATTAAAAACACTAACTTTAAAATTCTAAAACGATGAGAAAAATAATCAAATTTGGCGAAAATGTGGAGGGATATAATGTCCCTGTTTTAAACGAACGGGAAGTACGTGCTGCCGCAGGAGTCCTTTTTTTAGCTACTTTTATTTCATTAATGTTTATTCTTTTTAGAGGAAATTTTATTCCTATAAAGTATGTAATAAGCTTTTTCCTGACTGATTTCTTGATACGGGTTTTGGTTAGTCCGCGATTTGCGCCCACGCTCATTCTGGCACGCCTGATTGTTCATAATCAGACACCGGAGTATGTTGGTGCTGCTCAGAAAAAATTTGCATGGGTCATTGGAATAGTATTAGCTGCGACCATGTTTGTTTTCTTTATTATCCTCAATGCCTACAGTGTTATTACAGGAATTATCTGTCTTATTTGTCTTATTTTTCTGTTTTTTGAATCTGTTTTCGGAATATGCTTAGGTTGCTTGTTTTATCCGTTGTTTTTTAAAGAGAAAATCCAATTATGTCCGGGCGATGTATGCGAAGTGAAAGAAAAGCAAGACATTCAGAAAACATCGGCAGGTCAGATTCTTACTTTACTCGTCTTTATTGCTTGTATGTTTCTAACAGTCTACCTAATGAATGACAGTTTCAGTAAAAAGCCTCACGCATTGTTTGGAGATGGGAATACAGAGGAAATCAAATAAAAAACGGATAATGAGATAACAACAATTCAATCATAGTATTATGGCTATCATTTTAAAATCAGAAAACAGAGAATTTAAAGAAGAAGCAAATAAGATTGATAATTTCAGAATTTTATCCGACATTTCGCGACTCAAAAGCGGAATTACACCGCAGCATTTGAATTTCGAACTGAGGCAGCTAAATCCGGAGCAATACTCAGCTCCATACCACTTTCACAGATTTGCCGAGGAATTGTTTATGATCGTGTCCGGTTCGGCAACTTTACGGACTCCAACCGGATTAGAGGTAGTAAATGCAGGAGATCTGATGTTTTTCGAGATTGGCGAAACAGGAGCACACCAACTATTTAACCACACTACCGAACCTTGTGTTTACCTTGACATAAGAACTTATAACGGGTACGATGTGGCTGAATATCCCGACTCCGACAAGATATTCCTTGCCCCATCACGCGAGATTTTCAAGAAAAGTACAACGGTGAACTACTTTGAAGGAGAGGAACTCGTTAAAGAAAAATGGGAAGATTTAAAACGTAAAGAACACTGAATACCGTTTTCTGCCACATAATGTATGTCTCGCGGCTGCCGTATTTAAATGCCCGAAATCAGAAAATTAACATAAAAATGAGCTCAAAACATAAAAGATGTTTCGGGCTCTTTTTTATGTTTTATACGAACCATTTCAGTTGGATACACGTTTAGAAATTCGTATCTTTGCAAGTTATAAAAAAAGACGCTTTGACAACAAATTCCGACATACAACCCGCAGACGCTTCAGAGAAAGTAGAAGTGATTGGCGCAAGGGTTCACAACTTAAAAAACATAGATGTTTCCATTCCCCGCGACGCTTTGACCGTAATTACGGGCCTGAGCGGCAGTGGAAAATCGTCGTTGGCTTTCGATACAATTTTTGCGGAAGGACAACGCCGGTATATAGAAACATTTTCTGCTTATGCGCGTAGTTTTCTGGGAAACCTGGAGCGCCCCGATGTGGATAAAATCACGGGGTTAAGTCCGGTGATTTCGATAGAACAAAAAACCACCAACAAAAATCCGCGCTCTACGGTGGGTACTACCACAGAGATTTACGACTTTTTGCGTTTACTTTTTGCCCGTGCCGGTGATGCGTTTTCGTATGTCACAGGCGAAAAGATGGTGAAATACTCCGAAGATCAGATTGTGGATCTCATTCTGAAAGACTACGAAGGAAGAAAAACTTTTCTGCTGGCTCCCCTGGTTCGTGGACGTAAAGGACACTACAAGGAGCTATTTGAACAAATACGAAAGAAAGGCTATCTCCATGTAAGAATTGATGGCGAAGTGCGCGAAGCCACTCACGGACTCAAACTGGATCGTTATAAAAATCACGATATAGAAGTGGTGATTGATAAACTGTTGGTTTCGGAAAAAGACCGCAAACGGCTGAAAGAATCGATGCAAAAAGCCATGCAACAAGGCAATGGTATCGTCATGTTGCTCGAAAAAGACAAAGAAGAAGCACGCTATTTCAGTAAAATGCTTATGTGTCCTACAAGCGGTATTTCGTACGACGAACCTGCTCCTCACAATTTTTCGTTCAACTCACCCCATGGTGCATGTCCTAAATGTAAAGGACTCGGATTTGTCAATCAAATAGACATGGACAAAATTGTGCCGGACAAAAAGCTGAGTATCTACAACGGAGCCATATCGCCGTTGGGCAAGCACAAAAGCACAACCATTTTCTGGCAGATAGAGGCTATTCTCGAAAAATACGACTGCACGCTCAAAACCCCTGTCTCAGATATTCCGGAAGAGGCTATGGACGAAATTATGAATGGTACGGAAGAACGGTTGCAGATAAAAAATCAATCAATCGGGACCAATTATTTTCTGACATACGATGGAATTTTGAAATACATCGAGATGCAGGCTGAAACAGGAGCTTCGGCAACTGAGCAAAAATGGGCCAATCAGTATTCAAAATCGATAGTATGCCCCGAATGTCACGGTGCTAAACTGAGGAAAGAGTCATTGCACTTCCGCCTGCACGACAAAAATATAGCTGAACTTGCCGCCATGGACATTGCCGAACTTTCGGCATGGCTGGGCAATGTGGAGCAATATCTGTCTGACAAACAAAAAACCATAGCGGTAGAAATTCTGAAAGAAATCCGCACACGTCTACAGTTTCTGTTGGATGTAGGACTTAATTATCTTTCGCTTAACCGCAGCTCTCATTCGCTTTCGGGAGGCGAAAGCCAGCGAATCAGGTTGGCAACCCAAATCGGATCGCAACTGGTAAACGTTCTGTATATTCTGGATGAGCCCAGCATTGGGTTGCACCAGCGCGACAATCAACGATTGATACGATCGCTAAAGCAACTACGTGATACTGGGAACTCCGTTATCGTTGTAGAACATGATAAAGACATGATGATGGCGGCCGATTATGTGGTAGATTTGGGTCCGCATGCCGGCCGATTGGGTGGCGAAGTGGTATTTGCCGGTACACCAACCGAAATGCTGAAAGCCGACACACTCACATCGGCTTATCTGAATGGCAAAAAACAAATAGAAATACCACAGGAACTCCGCAAAGGAAACGGACATACTATCAGCATCAAAGGTGCACGGGGCAATAATTTAAAGAACATCGACGTAACCTTCCCACTCGGAAAAATGATATGCGTTACTGGTGTATCGGGCAGCGGAAAGTCAACACTGATAAATGAAACGCTGCAACCCATACTGAGTCAGCATTTTTACCGTTCGTTACAAGATCCATTGCCCTATGACAGTATAGATGGGCTGGAAAATATAGACAAAGTGGTGGAAGTAGATCAGTCGCCAATTGGTCGTACGCCCCGCTCAAATCCGGCAACATACACGGGAGTTTTTTCGGATATCCGTAATGTGTTCGTGACCTTGCCCGAAGCAAAAATACGGGGTTACAAACCCGGACGGTTCTCGTTCAACACTGCCGGAGGCCGATGTGAAGTATGCGGTGGTAATGGTTATAAAACCATAGAAATGAATTTCTTGCCCGATGTGTATGTACCCTGTGAAAGTTGTGATGGTAAACGCTACAACCGCGAAACGCTCGAAGTGAGATTCAAAGGAAAATCCATTGCCGATGTGTTGAACATGACAATCAATCAGGCTGTTGAGTTTTTTGAAAATCAACCCTCTATTCTGAACAAAATAAAGACATTGCAGGATGTGGGACTAGGGTATATTAAACTTGGACAATCGAGCACTACGCTTTCGGGTGGCGAGAGTCAGCGAGTAAAACTGGCTACCGAGCTATCCAAACGCGACACAGGTAAAACGCTTTATATACTCGATGAGCCTACTACAGGTCTGCACTTTGAAGATATACGGGTGCTGCTTGGAGTGCTCAACCGTCTGGTAAATAAAGGAAACACGGTTATTATCATCGAACACAACATGGACGTGATAAAAGTGGCCGACCACATTATTGACATTGGTCCTGAAGGTGGCGCAGCGGGTGGAAAGGTTATTTGTACCGGCACACCGCAACAAGTTGCGAACAACACAACGAGCGAAACCGGAAGGTTTTTGAAACTGGAACTTAAACTTTAATATTTCACGCGAAGTTGCAAAAAAGAAATCTTTGCGACTCAGCGCCTTTGCGAGAGATTATTTCAATTATTCCAAAAATAAACTACTTTTGTACTGTAAAAAATTGTAAGTCATGTCGGAAACAATCAAAAAGAAAGTCCTTTTCATTGACAGAGATGGAACCATTATCATAGAACCACCTGTAACATTTCAGGTAGACACACTTGAGCAAATGGAATTTCTGCCTGAAGTTCTGCGTAATCTTCATTTTATCCGGCACAAACTGGACTTTGAATGGGCATTGGTCACCAACCAGGATGGACTTGGAACACCTGTTTATCCGCAGGAAAATTTTGATGTTATCCAGTCTAAATTTCTACAGACACTCGAAAACGAAGGCATTGCGTTCGACAAAATATTTATTGACAAATCATTCCCCGAAGACAACCTGCCTACCAGGAAACCAGGAACAGCCATGCTGACCGAATATTTTTCGGAAACGTATGATCTGACCGGCTCGTTTGTAATAGGCGACAGGGTAACCGATGTAGAACTGGCTAAAAACCTTGGTTGCAAAGCCATCTTTATCAGTAATGATACTGAAATTCTGAAAGAGAAAAACCTGACGGAATACTGCGCGCTGCAAACCACCAACTGGAATAAAATCACTGAATTTCTTTTTGCCGGAGAGCGAACCGCCACCATAAAACGCACCACCAAAGAAACAGACATTCTGATTGAACTGAACCTTGATGGATCGGGCAAATGCAGCATTGATACCGGTCTGAAGTTCTTCGATCATATGTTGGAACAGATTGGGAAACACTCCGGTTCTGATTTGACAATCAATGTAAAAGGCGACCTTGAAGTGGATGAACATCACACCATCGAAGATACTGCCATAGCGCTAGGTGAGGCTTTTGCGAAAGCATTGGGCAACAAACGCGGCATAGAGCGTTATGGGTTTTATTTACCCATGGACGACTGCTTGTGCTCTGTTGCGCTGGACTTTGGCGGTAGAGCATGGTTGGTGTACGACGCTGAATTTAAGCGGGAATATGTAGGCGATTTACCTACAGAAATGATCCTACACTTTTTTAAATCATTCAGCGATGCTGCCAAAATGAACCTGAACATTAAAGCTGAAGGCGATAATGAGCATCACAAAATTGAAGGCATTTTCAAAGCATTGGCAAAATCGATTAAAATGGCTGTGAAGCGAGACATCTATCAATTTGAATTGCCCAGCACCAAGGGGATACTCTAGCCCCCTAAATTCCCCAAAAGGGAACTTTTCTATTGGTTAGACTTCTTTAATAAAACAACTAATATTGGCTTTCACTCCCACTCGGGGCCAGGTGGCTAAGTTTATAATATGAGATTCTCTTTTTTCTTTTTTTCCTTATTCCTTTGTCTGAAACTTTCAGCACAGCCTGCTGCTACCGAACGTCCACGATTGGTAGTAGGTATTATGGTGGACGGACTGCAACAAAAACATCTCGATTTACTCTGGAATTATTTAGACCCCAACGGATTCAAGAAGATAATTACCGGTGGAGCAAATTTTAGAAATGTATCGTACAATATTGTTTCGGCAGGTAATGCTTCGGACATAGCCGCAGTAATGACCGGAACCACACCCTACTATAACGGTGTGGTGGGGAATAGCTACTATCACAGATCGTTGGACGATATTGAATCGATTATACAGGATGATAATCAGACCGGCATCGGCACCAGTCAAAACCTATCGGCACACAAACTACTTTCGAGCACTGTGGGCGATGAGCTCATGCTGGCGTATCCGAATAAATCGAAATGTTATGCAGTGGCTATCGGAGCAGAAGAAGCTATTATGCTGGGTGGACACACAGCTAAAAGTGTGGCCTGGATTGATGATGCAAGCATGAAATGGATTACCACCGGATACTACGCCGAAGGGCTATCGCGCTGGGCAGATGAAATGAATGTGAACGGCACTTTTCAAAACTACACTGCCCGCACCTGGGGACCATTATTCAACATAAACACGTATATATCAAAACCGAACCGGGAAGACAAAAAATGGGGATTTTATTATGACCCTACTACAAAGAAAGCAAAGAATTCGCAGGCAAGTATCCTCAAAACCACACCTTCGGCAAATGGTCTGGTGGCTGAGTTGGGAATGAAAATTCTGGAACAGGAACATCTGGGAAATGACATTTACCCTGATATGCTGTTGCTACAATTCACAGTCAGAACGCCTTTTGAAAAATCTACGGCACTCAACACGGCAGAAAAAGAAGATATGTACTTCAGACTCGATAAAGAAATCCAAAATCTTCTTCAGAAGATTAATGAAAAAACAGGATTGGACAAGACTCTTGTTTTTCTGTTTGGGAATCAAACCGGGGTACACTCGCCCACCGAACTGGGTGAAAACAAAATTCCGGCTGGATATTTCAATGCCGACCGCTCTATGGCTTTGCTGAGCAGCTACCTTATGGCTGTTTACGGTCCGGAAAAATGGATTTCGGGATATTACGGTAAAAATATTTTCCTGAACAAAGAAAAGATCTTATCCAAAAAACTAAATCTAAGCGAGTTTCAAAAAACCGTTGCTGAATTCATGCTCGAATTTGAAGGAA
>Ga0302173_10000769_pt1 | contig 16902 bp, 21 predicted proteins | sample I_Fen_N3_1_FD_198785 | JGI IMG/M metagenome (GOLD analysis project Ga0302173, IMG submission 198785) | Peat permafrost microbial communities from Stordalen Mire near Abisko, Sweden - I_Fen_N3_1 | ecosystem: Environmental > Terrestrial > Soil > Wetlands > Permafrost | place: Sweden: Abisko... | reverse complement strand
TATGTTTTCAATCTTTCTTTTAGGCATAAAGAAAGAATTTGGTGTCATATATATATTGGCATTGAGACTTATAGCTTTTCCTATGTTGTAAGTTAAATCATCAACCTTGTAATGATATTGAACATATTCTTTCCCACGTTTAGCAGCTATAGCAATAAACCCATCATCACCATCATGCAATATAGATATATTTTTTACTGCTTCTTCTTTAAACTGAGGATCAATATTATCATCTATGTTTTCTGTCAGCTTTCTAATAGCTCCAAGCAAGTTATTTCCTCCTTTGTCTTTTATCCCATCATAAAAAACAAAAAGCTTGTAAATAGATGTACTAATACATATTTACAAGCATATATCCTTACTCACTTATTGACTTAATGTGTCACATATTGTATAATTGTCATTATATAAAACAAATTAAATAAGTAAGTCATTAGTTCCTATGGTGTATTTAAGTTTCTCAGGCCTAGTACACTATAGGGGCTTGTTTTTTTTAGATGTTTTTAAGTATTCATTCGTTATTTCTTAATCTTATAATACAGTATTCTAGTGTATTATACAATTATTTTTGTCCCCATTATCTACATTCCACTATGTTAAACATTTCCATTAAATGTTATAATGAATTAAAGTTAATCCCCTAAGTTCTTTGCATATATATTTGATGTAAAGAATTATTAAATTTATGGGGGTAGTATCATGAATTATAGTGAAATAGAATCTCAAGTATCTCTTGCCAAATGTGGCAATCCTGAAAGCCTAACAGCTCTACTTCTTCAGTTCAAACCTTATATATTCAAAATATCAAAAAGTTTTCATATTAAAAACTATGATGAATACGATTTAGTTCAAATTGGATATATAGCATTAATTCGTGCTGTAGAAAAGTATAATGAAGGTTCTAACTCTTTTAGCTCATATGTGTACACCACAATAAAGAATGCTATGAAGTATACAGCAAGGGAAAATAAGAAACATTCAAGCAATCTAAGTATAAATGCATCAATCGATGGCCAAAGCTTAAATGACTTTACAGAGCTTCTCCAAAGTAATGAGAATTTAGAGAATGATTATTTAGAGAATGAGAAAACATTAGAATTTAGAAAGATAATATCAGATCTTGAACCTGATGAATTTGAGCTTGTTTTCTTTGTGTATTATAATAACTTCTCACTTACTGATTATGCAGCTAAAAAAGGGATCTCTTATTCTAAGATTGTTAGGAAAAAGAACTTTATCCTGGAGAAGCTTGGATCCAAATTAGGACAAGCTGAAAAAAAATAGTAGGTGCCACAATCCTGCCTTGTGGTCCTACTATTTTTTTGTGCAATCTAATCAATCATATTATATCATTAGTAGTAGCTTCATTCACTATATTATTTTTTATCAACCATTTTTAAAACATCACTAATAATCGACTTTTGTACACCGCTTAATTTATCATTGACTACTACACATACTGCCGTCTTAATAATTTTCTTTAACATATCTATTTCCTCCTTAATGCAACATATTAGTTAAAATAAGTATATAAATATAATATGTGAAATGCAACTCAAAATAATAATATCCCTGAGTTAATTCCATTCAATTAATTTAACCCTATAAGTTCACTTAAAGTGTTTCAATAAACAAATCCTACATTAATGGCCATTTTTTTATTAATACTCAAAAGCACATTCTATTATTAATAATAACTTATTTAATAATAATACTGGATCAGTAATACCACTAGATTGTAGATAGCTTCCTATCGTTATTATTGTTTCACCCGTTTCAAGGTGAAAATATTTTCTCATTATTAAGTAATTTCTTGATCTTAAGAATTTATCATTGTCATTTTGAAATATTAAATAATAAAGTTTTATTAATAATTCTATATCAGTGTATTGGGAATTATATACTATACTAGCAAAATTTCTTCCTTTTTCATCAATAATAATTACATTTCCAAGATCATGTTCATTTATATCGTTAATTTTAGTAATCTTCTTCATTTTATTCATTAATTTATTATTGAATTCAGCTGTCATTGTATATTTTTCAAATTGATATTCCATTGATTTAACCTCTCTTATAATTTACTATATAAATTTTTTTAACTTTAGATTAATAAATTCTAAACATTATTTTTAATTGAATAATATCTAGCAATTTCTTCATATTTATTAGAAATATATCTTGAAATATTTTCTTCTATCAAAAATTCTTCACAAGTTACGGATCTATTCATAAAAGAATTATCCATAAATATAGAATATATTATAGACATTTTATCTCTCTTAACAAAACAACCAACACATTTAACCATATCTCTTAATTCCATATCTAAAATCAAATCAAATCTATCTTTTATATAATCTAAAAGTCTAGTATTTTTCTGTGTTAATAATATTGTTTCAATAGAAACAGATGTATCTATATTATAAGTTCTTGGTATCTCATTATAAAGAGTAATGATATCTGCTTTTTTATGATCAGACTTACGAAATAATGAACTATAAGTATTAAATATATTGTATCTCAAAAATAATATCTTCTTCCCTTGATAATCAACATATTTTTTTCCGAATCTTTTTTCAAAAAAATTGTATCCCATATTAATTCTCCTCTATATCTTAAAATATACATTTCGTTCTCATTAACACTATGCTATTTTTTAAGTACAACTTTATTATAACTGTTTATTTTGATACTAAATCAATATATTTTTATCAAGTTCAGTCGTTCTTCCTTCACAAGACCCCCAGGGGTATTAATGAGTGAAGCGAATTTGCTATAAAATAATCTAAAAAGAGGTTATTGTAAAATAATTTTTCAAATCATTTTACAATAATCATCTATAAAAAAATTAGCCTAAATCTGGGCGCCATGAAGATTCTACTACTCCGTCTCCATTTATCCAATGACCATTAATTTCTTGATTTATAGCCATTGCTCCATCTTCCCCAAGATAATACCATTTATTATTTCCGCCAGGTACCCATGTATTTTTAACCATTGCACCAGTAATATCAAATGTATACCATTTACCATTTTCTTGGAACCACTTTTCTCTGTAAAGTAATCCATCAGCATCTGAACGATACCATTTACCATCAACATTTAGCCAATTATTTACTATCATATAAAATATCGGAGCACCATCTTTAATTTCTTTTTTTGCTAAGTACTTTATCTGTGGAGTCTTTCCATAGCTTGGTCCTTCGTTAAAAACATAGTCTCCACATAATCTACCATTATCGCACGCATATACCATTTCTGATTTGTTCTTAAGGAAAAAACCATCTTTATCAAGAACTATCCATCTGTCTAATGTACTATCTGAATTCTTTCTCAAATATAGTCCCGTATACGGTGTACCATCCTTCTGAGTATATCTAGCACACGTATCTAAAATTTTGTCTGGAAATTTAAAGTACTCCTCATTTGGATCATAGCCTGTTTGAGAACCTTTCATTCTTAAAAGTTTCAATCCTGTGTCTTTCTCAACTTTTTCCACATATTCTGAAATCATGGCATCTTTTACTCGATCTTTTTCAGATTCTTTCACATTTTCTACATAAGCCTTAAACTCTTCCTCTGATGAACTGGCAGTTTTGGTCAAATGAATATCATCTATAGCTTCTTTACACCTTTTCTTATACTCGTCTGAATCTTTAAAATAATTTTCGTATGCTGACCTTTCAAATGTAACTCCACTTATAATTAACCCACCTGTCGATGGCATTGCCATAGCTGGTGTTGCTTGTAGTACTAATATTACTGCAACTATTGCTGCTAATAAATTTTTCTTTATCATATAGTTATTCCCCCTAAATTTACTGTTATTTATAAATTAAACTCTTAAATTATCAATCCTTATTATAAATTTATAATTTATTCTATAGTAATTTCTTATTATAAATGTTTATACTAAATAACCTTTGCTATCAAAAGAATAGGTTTTTCCATCTATTACTTTACTAGCAGATATAACTTGAACTCCATTTTCATCATAATAGGTCCATTTATCAGCAAGTATAGTAATCCCTGTAGCAACATCTGAACTAACATATGTAGATTCTAAAAACCAGCCAAACACTTGGTCTCCATTTTTATCAAACAATATTCCATGATAACTACCATCATTAAGGTAATGTGCATCTTTACGAAAGAGCATATTACCTACATCTATATCCTCACCGTGTAGACCTGTAATTGTACAAACTCCTGTTTCGTCACTCACTACTTTTGTTAAATAAGTATTACAAACGAATCCACTACCATCTGTTGGTCCCGTATGATTAAGGTAAGTCTGAGTATATCCAGGATATTCGGTTGTATTTAATTTAATATGTCCCTTAGAGTCAAACGAGTAAACTTTGCCATCTATTTTTCTCATTTGATTTTTCACCATATGTCCACATTTATCAAAATAATACCAATAACCCTCATCTTGCAGCCAACCAACGCAGTTTTCACCATTTGAATAAACGTATCTCCAATCCTGACCAGTCGGAGATACAATTCCCTCTTTAACCCACCCTGTTTTTTTTGCATTTTCACTTATAGCATTATCTTCTTGAAGACGTCCATTAGAATCAAACAAGTAAACTTTGCCATCTATTTTAAACATTCCATCTTGCTGCATATTCCCATTTCTATTGAAATAATACCAATTATCATCATCCTTTAACCATCCATAACATTTTTCACCATTTGAATAACGGTATGTCCACTTATCCCCTTCTTTAATCCACCCTGTTTTTGTTGTACTCTCAGTTGATTTATTATCTTTATCTACTACCTCTTTAATTAATTCAGAGTCTCCAATTTCACACTTCTTCCCATTCTTATCTGTATAAAAAATTGCATCAATCTTAGCACGTGACTGTACGTAACCAACATGATCTATGTATGCTAAGGAATCTGATGCCATACCATTTGGATTGAATACTCTAGATACATCACCAGTGCAGTATATCTCGCCATCATCATCTACATAATAAAGGTCGGCAACATCATTGGACACATGCTCAACTCTACCAGTATCAAATTGAATAATAATATTCTTCATGGTATCTATCTCATTTTTCACACTTTTAGCACTTGCTCCTATTGAATTCAGTGCCATTAATGACATTGAAACTGTTGCTAAAACAATAGCCTTTGTTAAATATTTTTTTATCATCTTTTATCCCCCTAATTTCCGTTATAACATCATTCTACATTATATTTACTATTAATCCAATAAATAAAAGAGTTGCCATTTAAACAACTCCTTATTTTACTGCTATATTCATTTACTTTTTAACAGTAAGCTGCACTTTTAAATTATCAATCTCATTTTGCAACTTTTGTACTTCTAAATCTTTTTTCCCAAGCTCTAATTCCAACTTATTATTAAATTGCTCTTTATTCTCATTTATTTGCGCTTCTAAGCGTTCTCTAAAATTCTTCTCAATTTCTAATACCTGTTGTTTATTCTTCTCTTCCATATCCTTAATAGTAGCCTTATACTCAACATCTTTTTCTATCATAGATTTATTTAAGTCCTTATTCTCATTAATTTGTTCATCTAATCTCTCTTTAAAAGTTTTTTCTAATTCTACTATTTGTTTATTGTTTTTTTCTTCTATCTCTTTAATATTAGCCTTATACTCAATCTCTTTCTCTAACATAGACTTATTTAAAACCTTTGTTTCTTCCTTTTGTTCCTGAATTTGATTCTTATAGAATTCCAACATATCAGCATCATTTTTAATCTTATCTTCCAGCTGCTTATTACTATTATTAAGTGTTATATTTTCTGATTTAAGTTCCTTATTATCTATATCTAACTTAATATTAATTGCTTTGTATTCTTTATATTCATTTAAAGTATTAGTTAATAATTCATTTTGTTGTCTTAAATTATCTATGTATTTATCTTTATCCTTAATATCATTTTGCACCTTACTTAACTGATCTTGTAATTCATTATTCTTATTACTTAAATTAGCAATGTTATCATCTAATATAACTTTATCTGCTTTAAATTCCTGAAGCTTATTTTGAAGATCTAAAATGGTCTTATCCTTAGTAATTAGTTGAAGGCTTAATTCTTCTCTTATACGATCTTCTGTTGTTGTATTTTCTTCAAGGCTATTAATATAAAACTTAACCAGGTTATTAACTGTTGTTTGGAATGCCTCAATACTATTTGATCTACCTCCAAGTGAACTCTTAGCATTGTTTAATTCCAGAGTATTAAGTAAACTTGTAAATGCTTCTTGCTGATTCAAGCTGTTTTGGCTTGCAAATTCCTTGAATCTATTAATATCATCCTCATTTAATCTGAAAGTTGCTGGCTTTATTATAATCTCACTCATCTTTTTACCTCCCATAATTTTACGTATACATACAATTACATTGTAATGTAATGTATACATTTGATTTATATACTAATTATACTGCTCTGATTTTTCATATGCAACAATTATATTTTATTTCCACAATGTAATGTACACATTACATTGTAATTTTATGTATACATTTATATTTATGTAATCTAACTCAAAAAATATAGGGCCATAATAATTAAAAATCATTACAACCCTATGTCCTCAAACTCTTCTTTTAAGCAATTCATCCTTGATTTATACTTTCTTTATAAGTAATTCTTGTTTTTCTTCATCATATTTAAGTATTACTTCTCTATCATCTTCAGTAAGCCCCATAGCTTTTACAATTTTCTTCGGAATGTTAAGCTTACATCTAGTGATGTTTTCATCTGCATTTCCATAACATTTTGTAATGGCTACATTTAATTTTCTTTCAATCATCAATTCAATTCGTTTCCTTTCTCAAATTTAGGCACATGAAAATAAATAACGAGTCCAAAGTTGCCATGAATATTTTTCATCAGGCAAGGAGACGAATTGCCCTCATAGCATGTCTATTAGGTCAATTTGCTGACGTAGCATGATGGAAAATAGGCTGGCAAATGGACTTGTTATTTGTTTGATTGTGCCTTATTACATTTCATTTAACGGATTAGATCTAAGTGCATTCCTTATTTGATCATTATCTACATGTGTGTAAACTGTAGTTGTTGAAATATTCTTGTGCCCCAAAATTTTCTGAATCGTTCTAATGTCAACCTTGCTATGTTTGTAAAGCAGTGTAGCTGCTGTATGTCTTAACTTATGCGTAGAATATTTATTCGCATCAAGCCCAGTACTTACAATATTTTTTTTAACTATGTACTGTACCTCACGCTTGCATAATTGGTTTTTTCTTTCTGATATAAATAAAAAACTATGTTTAATATGCTTTCTCTCTTCACTATAATTCTTAATTACTTCTAAGCATTTTTCATTTAGATATATAGTTCTTTCCTTATCACCTTTCCCACAAACCACAAGCATATCATCTTTCATATCATTTGTTTTTATATTACAAAGTTCAGAAAGTCTTAATCCACAGTTTAAAAATAACGTTAAAATCGCCAGATCCCTTTTCTTGTTTCTTCCAACAATATTCTCTAGTAAATTTTTAGATTCTTCTAAATTTAAATAATGAATCTGTTTCTTTGGCTGCTTTGGAACTTCAAGTTCTCTACATGGATTGTTATCTATTATATTAAGTTTACTTTCACAGTACTTAAAGAATGATTTTATTGAAGCAACTTTTCTTGCTCTTGCAAAAGAACTATTATTTCGCTCCCTTTTCACATAACTTAAAAAACCATACAAATCTTTAAGCTCTATTAGATTTATAAAGTTTTCATCAACTTTTAATCCCTGGTACTTATCTTTAGTTCTTAAATAATCTATAAGAAGCATTATATCTATTATGTAGCTGTAAACCGTACTAGCTGCTTTCTCCTGAATAATCATTAAATAATCTTCGTAACTTGAAATTATCTCTGGTACTTGTTTCTTCATTAAGTTAGTCCTTCTTCCTTCATTCGTTAGTCCTGTTTTCTTTACAGAATACTTATATTTTAACATTTTTGTACCCATTATATACAATATCAATTTATTTTTGCAAAAAACATTTTTAACTGCATACATATTTATATCCAAATCATAAAGGAGGGAATACAGATGGCTGCAACAAAAACTCTTAAAAGCAAAGCTTTAGCTATTGAAGTTGAAACAGGTACAGATAAAGCTGGCGATTCAATTTTCACAAAGAAAAGTTTCTCAGGTGTTAAGTTAACTGCAACTGATGATGCTGTTTTAAAAACAGCAAATGCTATCAAGGCAGTAATAGGATCATCAACTGGAGATGTTTATTTAAATGAAGTTGAAGTCCTTGCAAACGCATAAGCAGAGAGCCCAAAAACTTGTTTTTTGGTGCGAATCGCTTACACCTACGACCTTAGGAGTAGGTGTTTCATTAAATAAATTGTAAAGGAGGTACTTATTCATGGAATACACTTTAAATATGGTATTTTTAACAGCTGGCAGTAAGAAAGTTACTTTCTCAGTATCAGCTATCAAAGAAAATTTAAGTCATGCTGAAACAAATGCTTTGATGGATGCCATCTTAGCACAAAATATCTTCACAACATCTTCAGGAGATCTAGCTAAAAAAGATTCAGCTCAAATTGTAGCTAAGACAGTTACAAAAATTAATATAGCGTAATTTTAAGTGGTTTATAGAACTAGAGCACTTTATGTGCTCAAACATAAATTCAGGAAGGAGTGAATTTTCACATGGCAGTTAATAAAGTTGTTAGTTCAAAATCTCTATCAATTGAAGTTAAAAGCGGAACTGATACATCAGGTAATCCTACTTATACTAAAAAGAGTTTTTCAAATGTAAGAAAAAATGTTGAAGCTCAAAATGCTTATGATGTAGCTGAAGCTATTAAAGGAGTACTTGCAGAGCCAACAAGAGCATACTTTTTAAACTCTGCATCAACTCTAGAACAAGCTTAAGCAGTAAGCAGAGAACCCAAAACTTGTTTTTGGCGTGAATCGCTTATACCTACGACGCTAGGAGTAGGTGTTTCCTAAAAAAAATCTAGCAAAAGGAGGTTCTACCAATGGAATATACTTTAAGTATGACTTTTAAAACTGAATATGGCCTAACAAGTTCACTATCAGTAAGTGGAGTTAAGCAAACTATCACACAAGCTGAAGTAGATAGCTTAATGGATACAATTATTGCAAAAGATGTTTTCATTACTACTACTGGAAAATTAGTAGCTAAAGGTGCAGCACAACTTGTTGCTAAGACAGTTACTAAATATGATGTAGCTTAGTTCAAAAAAATAAGAGCAATTGGATCAATTCCTGTTGCTCTTATTTTTTTGCCTTAAATTTATTACACTTTGTTTATATTTTATATATATTCTTACTGTAAAATATATATAAATATTTAAAAAATACTTAAATTTGTAACTTTACACCAGACTACAAAACATTGCATGAAATGATTATTTCATGCAATGTTTTAGCGAATGGACAAATAAGTTACCATTTATCACTTGAATTGCCTTATTAAATTTCTAAAACGTATCTGCTTATCAACCTAATATATTGAATTAATTACAATTATTATTTAATATAATTTCCAATTTTACATTTCCAATATACTTTATCATAATTTCCATTTTTAAAAAAATGCTTATCTTGAACAAATGAATTCTAATTTAAAAAATCAAATTTCCAAGCGTGAAGAAAACAAATAAAAATTACACCTAAGGAAAATATCAAAGATTCATAGACTAGGAGAATGAAACAATAAAAAAGTGTCAACTTCAAGGAAAGTCAATAAGATAAATAGCTGAAATATTTGAAGCCTTTACGGAAATTGTTTTGGCTATTTTAACCTCTTTATTAACTTTTTTGTTACTAAAGAGGTTACTACTATAATATTGTTGTTTGTATATTATTAATTTATAACTTGTTTATTTCAGTCGTTAATAGTCATCCTTACTGAGAACTAGATTTACTCTGAGTCATTTAGATTTTCATTTTATTAACTCTTTAGCTTAAATCTATTCTCAATGTAAAAGATTTTTGATACAAATTCAATTATAGTTATGTTTTTTTCTTTTCATTAGCATATACATACTAATGAAAAAAATCAATATGGAAATACAAGCAATCAAGGGAGTTATATAATAAGCATTCAAAAAATTATAATTACTTATGAAATTATTTGAAAATTTACTAGATAAAAAAATAGTTATAAACACAAATGCTACAAGAATATAAACTGTATTTTGTGCAGCATTATAGTTTTTCTTAAAGTATAAAAAAAGATATATAGAATAATAAATAAGAAGGCAACTACCAGATATAATATTCATTTCTATAATTTTTTCTATACTATAATTTGACCTTAAAATAATTTGTATTATAGTTACATAGCTTATAGAAATTATATCTAATATAAATAGTTCTAAAAATCTGCTGCTAATTAAACTTTTATTTTTATAAGGTAGCGATTTTAAAAACATTTTTATATCATCAGAATCTTCTATATAACATATTTTACCTATAATTAATCCTAGTGCTACAACAGGAATTAAAAAACTTAATAAATTAATAGAAGATAAATCTTCATCGAACATTAAAAGTATAGGTAATATTACAATATATATTAGAGTTATAGCTATATTTTTAGTTGAGAATCTAATATCTTTTTTTATTAATCTAATCATTTTTAACCTCCCTCAAATTTTTATTATTTAAATAAAATAATATTTCATTCAATGATACTTCTCTAAGTAAATTACTTTCTATATTTTTATCAATATCATTCATATCAAATATATAGAATTCCTTACTTGCTACAGAAAATTTTTCAAAAGTCCTTTTTTGTTCACTACTTAATTTATCTACTTCAATTTTTTTATATTTTTCTAATGCACCTTTTACTTTTATATCCAAAAGTATTTTTCCTGCATCTATAAATATAATTCTTTCGCAAATAGATTCAATATCCTCACTTATATGAGATGACATAAATATCGTTGTATTATTTTTTTTATTTAAATCCCAAAGTATATTTAGCACTTCTTGCCTTATAATTGGATCTAAACCGGAAGTTGGTTCATCAAGTATCAATAATTTAGGATTATGCGATAATGCAATAGCTAACATATATTTTACAATCATACCTTTTGATAGCTCTTTGATTTTTTTATTCATATTTAATTTAAATACGCTATTTATTAAATTTTTAAAGTAAGCATCATCCCAATAGTTTTTATAAGATTCTTTAACAAACTTGTATAGTGAATTTAACGTTATATCATTATAAAATCTGGTGTTTTCACCAACATAACCTATCTGAGCCTTAAAATCAATTTCATTAGATTTAATATTTTCTCCATTAAATAGTATTTCTCCCGAGTCCACATCAATAATATTCAGTATAGATTTTATTGTTGTAGATTTTCCTGCACCATTTGAACCTATAAATCCTATTATCTCTCCAGTATTTAATTTTAAGTTTAAATTTTTTATTTGAAAATTAGTATAAAATTTGTTTAATCCTCGTACTTCCAATACTGAATTGCTCATTTAGTTCTCCTTTATCTAGATATTAAATTTAATTTAATGTTAATAATTTAATTCTATTATCAATATGTTTTATATAGTTATCTTTTGATAAATCCACTATTTCATCTGGGATACATCCACTAATTAATTCTCTATTAGATTTATCTAAATATTTTTTTACTGTAACTTGCACTGTTGCATTAGATGAATTTAAATTGAAAATCTTAGCTTGCCCCGATACACCAGCAGTAATATTTCCAACTACTTTTACATTATCGTGTCCAGCCTTTAACCCTTTTATAAAAATAAATTCAGTAGAGCTCATAGAATATTCATTACATACTATAATTATTTCTTTATTAAAAAAAAGATCATTATGTTGAGTTGTAATTTTATTGAAGTCCCGTTCTATTCCATTTCTTGATATTATCTTATAATCCAATTCTACATCATGCTTAATTATTAATGAAACTACTTTTTTTGTTTCACTTATCAATCCACCTTTATTATTTCTTACATCAAATAGTATTCTTCTTTTTCTTTTTATCAGGTCATATTTATTTAATAGATATTTATCAATATCTATTTCATTAAAAGTTAATATTTTTATTAATAACGTATCCTGATCTATATCTGTAATTAATGCTGGAAAAAATTGAGTTTTAATATTGTTTAATCTTTTTGCAATAATTTCATTACTATCTTTCTGTTCTATTAATTTTATTTTTTCTATATATACACTATTATTTTTCATTACTTTTATAGTTTTGAACTTTAGTTTTAGATTATTATTAATATATTTAGTTATTTCATCTTGAACAATGCATTTTGGAAAATTCTCTAATTTAGATTCAAACTTATTAATTATTCTATCAATAGACTCAAAATTAACTTCAATTAATTCACCGTCTAATATTTCATTTGAATATCCAAAAATATTAGGTTTAATTATTATTTTATTATTTATCCAAGTGAAATCCAAATCAAAAAATTTTTCTGGACTATTATTTATAAATAAATTTGTGTGTGAATCTTTTAGTATCAATAGCATGTCCCTTAAGTAATCATGCATGTTTTCTACTGATTGTATGTTTTTTTTCATATTTTCAACATATTTATTCCACACATCTTTTTGTTCTCCTAAAAATAAATAATTCTCATTTATTATATTTACTACGTCATTAAACAGCTCTATTTTTTCCATAAATTTATTCTCCTATATTGCAATATTCTAATCCATATGGATTATTAGTTGCTGATATTTCTATCGCTCTACAATCACTACAATTAAATCTGTAAGAGCAATCTTTACATTTATCTATAGAATTTTTAGATATATTTTCGTACTGTTGATATTCATCTGTATTTATTATCTCTTGAATAGAACATTCTTTAATGTTACCAAATATTTTACTTCTTAACATAGGACAGATTAATATATCTCCATTTTCTTTAATTGTACATTGTCCTTTTAAACAATAGTTCCACATTTGCAAATAATTAAATCTATCACTTGTAACTTTAGGAAATGTACTACATCTATCATATATATCATTAACATATTTATCAGAAGAATGACTATTACCTGGGTGATTATGAATATATTCTATTTTTAAAGAATCTATTTTATATTTATCTTTTAATATTAGTTTAATTTCTTCAATTTCATTTTCATTGTACTTAGTAATTAATAATTCATATATAGTATTTATATTTTCATTATTTAGTAATCTTATGTTGTTTTCTATTTCTTCTAAGTTAATGGCCTTATCACTTATTTTTCTTAAAGTCTCTTTATTAAAAGAAATAATTTGTATATTTAAAGCTACATCATATTTCTTAAAGAATTTTATCATTTCGTCATTAATTGATGAACCATTAGTATATATTAAAAAATATTTAAATCCATATTTTAAACTAAGCTCAATTATTTCCTTTATATATTCAAATTTTAATAAAGGATTTCCCCCTATAAAGCATAATTGTTTAGCTTTTAAATAAGAAAGATCTTGTAAAATTTTACTCCAATCTTCCAATTCTAGTTTTGATTCATATGGGGACCATCTCTTGCAACCAGTTTTTCGATAAAGTTTATTATCAGTATTACAAAAAATACAATTAAAATTACACTCACTACCAAGTTCTATAAACACTTTATTTATAAAATTATTAGATGGAACCATTTTACACTTTATGTTAGACATGGTGTTTTCAAAGCCTTCTTCATAACTTATTGTATTTTTATAACAACCTATTTCCATCTCTTCTAATGTGCTTAAAAACTCATTAACTTTAATGTCATCATCTATTGGTTCATTTTTTTCACATTTATATAGAATTTCACTTAACTCTGAATTTAATTTAATCATTTGTCCACTACTAAAATCATATATACAAGAGTTATTTTTTGATTTTAAAAATTTGACCGTTGGATATAATTTGAAATATTTCATTAGATTAGCCCTCACTTATACTTAAAATGTTATTTTTATTTTCATTTAGTATAGAAAAAATGTCTGCTTCTTCTTCATACAATGTGAGATGATCTTCTAGTTCTTTTTTCAAAGATTTAACTCTTCTTTCACAAAATTCCTTACTCATAGTACCATCTTCTTCTAAAAACATAAAACAAGCATCACACATTGACTTAGCTTCACAAGTAGTACATTTCTCAGAGCTAAAAAAACTAATTATTTTATTAGTAACATCACAAATTTCATCCCAATTTATCCCGTTATTAATATCTCCTACACTAAATTTTTCACACATTTTTTCACAAAGAAAAAGATTTCCTTCAGGAGATACAGCTATTTTTGATAGTGGCAAACAACTATTTTTTAAAACACTATTATTTCCGCTTCTATTTCGAATAAGAAAGGAAAGTTCATTAAAGAAAATGGCATTTGCAACTTGTCTATATTCTTTTGTAGATATATCTTTATTTAAAAATTTATTTTTAACAATTTTTCTGCTATCTTGAAACGCATCTTTTACTAGAGACAGAGTTCCATTATTGTATTGTTCATCACACCACTCATAATACGTTGTATTAAATGGCTTAATTTGAGAAAATGTGGTGAAAAACGGGTAAAAATCATAGTAATATGTTTCAAAGAAACTTACTACTTTATCTAAGTCTGTATATGAATCTAAACAGCAATTAAAAGTAATAGGCATTTCTACATTTAAAGACTTTTTTACACTTTGTAATTTTTTTATATTAGATACTACCATATCAAATGATTTTTTGTTGTTAACGAATACACGATTTCTGTCATGATTTTCTTTATATCCATCTAAGCTAAAAGTTATAAATATGTTATTATTAGCTAAAAAATCAGCTATTTCATCATTCATTATAGTTCCATTAGTAGTAATATAAAATTTAGTTTCTGGATTTATTCTTTTTGCATAACCAATGCTTTTTTTTATTAAATCAAAATTTAAAAGTGGTTCCCCGCCATAAAAACTTATATGTATGTCTTTATTTAATCCTCTTTTCTTACGTTCTTTATTTAATTCAAAAAAGCTATCTATTGCTAGTTTAGCTGTATTAAAATCCATATTTAATTTTGAGTATCCAATATCTTTTGGATATTTATCAGAATAAACACAATATTCACATCTCAAATTACAATTATTTGTCACTATAAGAATCAATTGCGATATTGGAGATTCATACATGATTTCTTGTATTTCATTTTTAGATAAATTAGAGTTTATATATGCATTATTACTATTATTAGAATAAAACATATTATATTTATTAATTAGTAAATTAATATAATTTCTCATACTTTTATATTCTTTTTCAGTTAAATCATAAACTTCTTTCATATAGTTATATTCACTATTGGAATTAAAAAAGTTTTTTATTATATGCTTTAATTTATTATTAACATTTATGATTTTACTACTTCCACAATCATAGATATATTGTTGGTCTTTCGTTTGAAATTCAATAATAAATAAGGACTTATTCATATTTATCCTCCATAAGTTAATATATAAAATAAATTAGTTACCATAATATTATTATGGTAACCAATTTATTATTTATTACATAACAGTTCCAGCAGCTGCCATAGCAGTTACAATACCATCACTTATTACGCATAAACTTGCGCAAATAGCAATACATTTTGCTAATCCACCAATTTCCTCAGTTTCATTTTCAATGTAGTTCTTATTTAATATTTCCATAAAAACATCCCCCTTTCATACATATAATAATTAAAATTTTATATAGTAGATAGCTATCTAACTTTGAAAAAATTTAATTTTTATGTAGTAACTATTTAGCCACTTACAACCTCATGTTCTCATAATATCAAAAAAAAATAAATACATTTTCATCAAAACATACATAATAATTCATGAAAAGTATTTTATACACTATTCTGTGATTATTTTATTAAATAATCATTTTATGCTAATAAATGTATGTTTTATGCTAATAATATTGAATTTTTATAAATTATTAACTATAATTATGTAATAATATTATTTAATTACATATAAGTGAGGTTAAAATGATAAAATCAATATCCACTTTTTTAGCAGAATATTTAAGCAAAAGTAATAGTCGTTTAACTAAAAAGGATCTTCTGAAAATTCAATACTCGCTACAAGTAATTTTAGGAGATTTAACTAAGTCTATAATACTATTCTTAATATTCTTATTTTTAAAACAGTTATTTTTGTTTTTCCTTATTTTTGTTATTCTAAATTCAACAAGAACATTAATGGGAGGTATTCATTGCAAAACATTTAATTCATGTTTAATTTGTAGCATAGCCTACTTCTTAATAATAGTATTATTTAGCACATTATGTCCAAAATTAAATACATATTTTTACACTATATTTTTTATAATATCATTCATTATAACTTCAGCTTATGCTCCATGTCGTAATGAAAAGAGACCAACAAAAAATAAAAAGATATTAAAAATACTATCTTTAATATCTCTTACTTTTTGGTGTACATTATTTTTTACACTTAGAAATACACAAATATGTAATTGCATATTTCTAAGTTTATTATTTCAAATTATTCAACTAATTATCGTCAATGTGAAAGGAGTTGTCTTTAATGCAAAAATCACTAAACTTTTTTTCAGCTTTACTAATTAATATATTTGATTTAGTATCAAACACAAGCTGTGCAGGATATTTGGGTGAGCCAGATTACCCTGAAGAATTATTAAAATAACCCGGATTATTCACGACATATTAAAAAGCCATGCTTTGCATGGCTAAAATACTAAATTCTATAAATATTAAGCTTTCATTTAAAAAGTGATAAAAAGATATAGAAAATGAGATTCAAATTTGTTATATTTAATCTGCAAAAACAAAAAAAACAAAGGAGAATCTCATATGGGTAGTTTATTAGAAAAATCACTAAATTT
>Ga0302173_10000768_pt1 | contig 16907 bp, 17 predicted proteins | sample I_Fen_N3_1_FD_198785 | JGI IMG/M metagenome (GOLD analysis project Ga0302173, IMG submission 198785) | Peat permafrost microbial communities from Stordalen Mire near Abisko, Sweden - I_Fen_N3_1 | ecosystem: Environmental > Terrestrial > Soil > Wetlands > Permafrost | place: Sweden: Abisko... | reverse complement strand
ACATGTTAAAGATTTTTCTGAACTTAATACATCATAATTATATAATGCTAAATGTAACAATTCTCTTATTTTATTTTGTTGTTGCCAATCATAATTAAATTCTAGTGTTAACTTTCCTAATGCTCTTACTACAAACTCTTCATTGCAATTCATAATTAAAACCACCTTTTTAATAAATTAAATGAATAACTTTAAAAGACATGGTTATAATACTATATGTAAAGAGTGGTTTATCCACCTTTTGCATATAGTAAAACCAGGGTTCTTTTATCTCGACAATAATAGATTCCCCTGGTTTTATTTTTTTATGCGTAATTATATTGAATTCTTATTTGTAATTTTAAAGCCTGTACTTGTAAAATTTTATTTCATCAAAGATCAATTTTCCTATTGTGCATCAACTATACTTGCTGAATATAATAATTATTCATATTTTTAGATGCAATTTCACACATCTTATCAACAATATATTTTGCGAATTTCATATATCCAATATTGCTCATGTGTACATCGTTAGGGTGGTATAATTTATCATAAGTGTTATTAAATTGGTCAATGTTTGGGTCTATTACTTTTAAACCGTATTTAATAGCAATTTTATCGATAACAGTGTTAGTTGCACTTACTCCAATAGTTCCTCCACCTCCATATAATTTTATTAAAATTATATTTATTTTTGGATTATCATGTTTTGCTTTCTCGATTATCTTACAATAGTCGCCTGTGTTAGTGTCAGTAAAAAGGGTGTAGTCACTTCCAACACAATCAATATTAATAGTATCTGTTAATCCTGCGTTAGTACCTAAAAACAATAACATAGTGTCATAATTTACAAAAGATGAAGGTATAAATCTATGAACAACTTGTCCTGTACCAATTGTAACGTTAGCATCTTGACCACCACTTGCAATTGTGTTCCAATATTGAATTGGAGTTATTCCACTACTACCGGAATTAGTAATAGATGCATTAGTGATTTTTTCTAAATAGTATGGATAATTATATTTTGTAATACGGTTTATAGCAGTTCCACTTGTATCACCTTCTGTAAGACTATCCCCTACACATATAATATTATCAAATAAACTAAATAAGTAATTTAAATCTATTTTAATTTCTCTATATATTTTTACAATAGGAGCAGTATTATTCATACATGACATCATCACATATCTGTCCATATCAGCTGTATATTTTACAGTTGTTTCCAACGAATTTACCGATATCGCCCTGTTGACTTTATTACTACCATCAGAATCACAAGTTGCTATAAAACACACGTTTGTCAAATAACCTGTTGATTTTAATTCAACTGTTTGCCCCTCCTTAAGTAGAAAAGGTGCACAATATTGAGTATTTGCTACAACAGTTAAAGCAGGAGGGTTTGCATTAGATAGATAGCTACCCGATATCCATGATACTTTTGTTGCATCAGATGTTAAACCATTTAGTGAATTCAACATGTTTGACAATTTATCTACGGTGTCAGATGATGTTGAATATTCATAACTAATTATACTATTTATTTCTTTTAAATCTTCTGTTGTAATATTAACACCATCGACCCTATGAACTTCAAGATATAATGATTTACCGATATAAGTTTCATCTAGTGTTAAACTTTCACCAAGTGCATTTCCACCAAATGCAACCAATGTCGGCAATACACCATTATTAGAATATAACCACACTTTATATTTATCATTTCTTTTATTTTTTATGATTGCGTTTTCGTGCCATGCAAAAGAAGATGATATTGAATAACTTGTTGTAGTTAAATTTTGAATATTAAAAGTGGGATTTGCTGTTGTACCTCCAATAAACCATTCAATAGCAGATGGGTGATATACTGTTATATCTTCTTTAGCTTCATTTAAAAAAGTATTGTTATATATAGTTCCCCAAGTATCACTTGCTTTAAAAAGGACAAGTATATATTTAATGTAACGTGCATCGTATTTATTAAAATAAAGCGTATTTCCTGTAATATTAGTTTGTTGATTATAAGTTGTGGCATCAACAAACGAATATAAATGATAATGATAATTTTTTGCAAGCTTTATAACGATATCGTCAGTTACAGTAAATTCATAACATGCTCCATATAATGCATTCGTTGAAAATACTCCTGCATTAACATATCCTAGTTTCAGCATAGGGTTTATTGTTGTTAAACGATTATTGTTTATTGTTTGCGATATTAAATTCTGAACTGAATCACTAAACATATACTTTTTTACTGTGTTGTCTCCTAAGCTTATAAAGTTTCCTATATCAAACCACGCTGTTCCATTATAACAATAGTTTGAACTTCTATCACTCACATACCAATATTCATCAACAACCATTCCTGTTGATGGTAGGTTTACAAATAAACAAGTCCCTTTAAATATTTTAGTACTGCCCATACTCCCAAATTTACTATCAACATATGCAGTATCAGCTTTTACTGCTTGTAAAGTATCAGTTGTAGTTTTATCAGATTTTAATGCAAGCGCATTATTTACATCAACAGTTTTTGCTTTTTCAGTTATATATGTTTGGTTCGGAATATCTGACGTTTGTGAATTAAGTTCATTGATTGCACCCTTAATTGTTTGAGATGATGTCTTTAATACTTCATCCCCTAGTAAAAAATTTCTTATTCTCGCCCATGTAGAATTCCTAGTATTTTCTCCTTGCTGAAATAATACCAGATCATTATCTGCTGGATCTACAGTTATTTTATCTCCTATTTTCCATCCCATTTAAATCATCTCCTATCCGAAAAATTGTTCTAAGCTTTCATCAGTTAAAGGATCACCATTTTCATCAAGCAAAGTTCCATTTCCTATAGATTTATCTATTATATTAATTACCTGATTTAAATTTAAAGTAGTTAAATCCCATTTATCTTTATCTGACTTCGTAACATGAATATCAGCATTATTTATGTGATCTGTATATTTTTCATTTGTTTGTATTAACTCCGTAATAGTATCTTTAGCTAATTGAGTTTTATTTTCTAATTCATCTCTAGATTCATTGGCTGTTGATGTAACATTTTCTAAATTACTTTTAGCTGTTTCACTATTTGTAATTGTGCTTTTTAATTCATTATCTAAATTTATAGCAGCATCTATATTCTCAAAGAAATCACTACACTGATCTATTTTATTTTCTAATTCTTCTAATAACGTGTATGTAGCTTTGCTTATAGTTCCATTAGTCTCCAAAGTGCTTGGAACTACAGTAAGTACTAAATTAAATGTTGCTTTTTTCTTGCCTGTAGCTGTATTAATAAACTGTAACTCTATAGGCGTTTTCCCTGGTGTAGTTGTTAATTGTTCATCAGCTTCAATTATCACTATATTGTCATCTATATTAATCCCAACGCGTTCTTGTATTAATGGAACTTTATCAGCTTTCATTGCCCTAAGCTTTACAGTATATCCATTTAAATCCGCACACACACTATTATCATAGATGGTCAGTATTAGATTTAAATTATCAAATTGTTTGCATGGCGCAAATATATTTAAATTTTGCTTTAAATCCAAACTTACACTTAAATTTTGTGTTGACATTTAATCATCTCCTTTTTTACAATAGTGGATCAGGTTCAGATGGTAATGAATCATCTATCATATTTTGTATTAGTGATTCTAAAGATTGACCATTTACATAAAAATTACCATTCACTGCAAAAGTTCCGTCTACTGTTAAATCTTTTTCCACAGTAATATCACCATATACATATAAATTTTTATTTATCCAAAGAGTATTAGGAATCAATAAAATAGCTGCTTCATTATCAGAAACAACTGATATCTTAGATGTATACCCATTTTCATTTGTAATTTGTATTCCAGTTTTATTTATATAACAACATTCATCATCATCATCTTCAACAATGAAACCGCCTATAGCAGTACATTTACCATCTGTAGTAACCGTAAATACTATATCGCCATTACTGTTTTTAACTAAAATTTTCCCATTATTAACTGTAAGTCCTTCTTCTGCATCTATTGTTACATTTTTACCACTTGCTTTAGAGCATGTAACTTTAAAGGCTGTCTTAGATAATTCTGTTGTAACCCCATCTTCACTTGTTTCTGTTATGGAATTAACCTTTTCATTTGCTGAGTTTGCTGTAATCGCTGCATCTTTTATAATGTCTGTTATTTGTTTTTTAGTAAATCCAACCTCTACAGTATCTATTGTTGTAATACCTTCAATATCTACACCGTAGGATATTTTATTAACTCTACCCTGTAGATCTAGATTTAATTTTTTATGTCTAACTGTTACTGTATCACCTAAATTAACGGTTTCTAAAATAGCATAATTCTTATATTCTTCTGTTTTACTTAATTCAATAAAATCAACCGTATAATTAAATGTCATTTGGTCAACTTTATCATCTGTAAACATCTTATTACAAGTTTCTCTCATAATAGTATAAGCTTCTTCTTCCGTCGCTTGATTTTCTCCTTTTTCTCCATCCCCATCCCAAATATCTAAATTTAAACTTACTTCTTTATAATATTTCTTTTCGTAATTATTTACTAAAGGACTTTCGATAGAGTATTCTGGTAACCTATAATCCCCTGACTTTGGAATTAAAACTGTTGCTAAATCCACATTATTTATTTTTTCATTAATCGAAGATAAATTCTTTCCATATTCAATAACCACACCATTATCAGATCCTCTAGAATCAACAATATCTATTGTGTCATTGTCTATTATAAATTCTCCACCATATTCACTTAATATTGAATTTTCATCACCAATTATTGCACTTAAAAGGCTTCCTTCTTGAATATTTACAATTACATTTGTATTAGTGTTTGTATCTAGATTCCCAACAGTATAATCATGTGGATCTAATGCTGCACTTAATACTTTTTGTATTGCTTGTTTTCTTGTTAATCCTGTAAGAGTCATAGCTCTTATTCTGTTTTCTTTTAAGTCTGCTAATAACTTAGCTTGCATTTGTACTATTATCGTAGTACTAGAAGTATCTTTATCTATAATTCTAAAGAGCTGGTCAAGTCTGCTATCTATAGTTGGAACTGAAACTATACTACCTATAACTAAATTACTGGAAATATCTTTGCTATCCTCTAAAGGGTATTCCAATTCCGTTGTATAATCATCATTAATAGCCTCTGAGGGTTTGCAATATATAATTTCATTAAGTACCCACTCATTATGCTTAAAATCAGTTTCTGTGCTTCTAAACAATCTTATATTACTCATTAGTAACACCTCCAACGTGGAGTAACCTCTAATTTAGTTACATTTCCACTCCAACTAATTGTATTTTTCCCAATAGAAAAGACTGGCCAATCACCAGTCATATTTTTACCGAAATTAACATTATCCTTATAGCATTCTTTTATTTCAGAATCTACACTTACATAACTACTAACATTATTAATAGTAAAACTTTTATTACCTGCATTTACAGTAATATTTCCACTGCCATATATCTTTATTAAAGGTTTGGACTCATAGCTTCCAAAATTATTCAATACTATGCCACTAGAGCTAATTTCATTTGTTTCTAATCCACTTGTCATATATTTCAATCCTCGGCAAGTAAATGTTGTAGTAAAACGTCTTACTATTAGACTTGTAGTTTTTGTTTCACTTATCTTCACTTGTTTAACCTTATAAATTTTATATTCATCTAAACTATAAAAAAGTTCTTTAGATCTAGAACTCAATAACCAATTATCAATTCTAGATTTTTTCATTAAATATTCTTCTTCAGTAGCTTTATATACAAAATTAAATTGTATTTCTATATCAGAAAATCCAATTACCTTAGTTAAATTTTCTCCACCATCAATTTTAATTGTTTCATATTCAATATTAGTAGATGGAATTGGTGGAATATTTTCTATTTTTAACTCTAAATCCTCTATACTATTTGACTTATTATAAAATATGAAAGACATTTTACCACCCCTTTCTACTCGAATTGAAAGCTAAATTACTACTTACAGTTGATGTAACCATTTTCCCAACTTTTTGACCATCCAAACTGACTGTTATATCTAATGCTTTTTCTAATCTATCCATTTTTGTTAATATAGCACTCAATACTGTATCATTATTACTATTATTAGAATAACTTTTGTCCATGTTTCTTAAAATATCCAAATTAGATAAATTAGCTATTTTTACAGTTCCATCAATGGTTTTACTCATATTAGTGTTAATTTGTGGCATTTCATTTTCAAATCCAACACCAATGCCTTGTGCAAGCATTGCTCCAATTTGATCTCTAAAAATATGTGATGGAGAATGTATCTCAAATTTATCCTTAACACCTTGAGTAAATGAATCACACAATCCACCTATCCATCCTGTTAATCCATCCCATGTACTCTTAATACCATCTTTAATGCCAAGTACAATATTTTTTCCTATATCCAGCATCTTAGTATATAGATTTTTAAATGTGTCTTCAATGCCAGTTACAACCTTCTCCATACCTGTTTTAGCTTCCGTAAGCATATTCCCCCCCCAAGTAGTAATATTTGTAACACAATTAACTAACCATGTCCAAATTTGCCCTGGCAATTGACTAAAAAATGTTACTATGCTAGTTATCCATGCACTTACATTTGTACTTATCCAGCTAACAACATTGATTCCCCATGTACCAAGATTAGTAACCACATTAACTAACCATGTCCATATGTTACCTGGCAATTGAGAAAAGAATGTAGTAATATCATTAATCCATATAGGAACATTAGTTGTAACATAAGTTAATACACTATTTCCCCATTCTCCTAATTTAGTAACTATATCCGCAAGAAAGTTCCAGATATTTATAGGCAATTGACTAAAAAACGTTGTAACATTATTTATCCATATTGGCACATTTATAGAAAAATAATTCCACACTTCAACTCCCCAAGTAGCTAACATACCAACCAACGAACCCAATCCATACATAATTTTATTTGGTAATTCTGAAAACCACTGTGCTAAATTATTTATCCACTGTGGGATTGTTGTAGTAAAAAAATTTATTATAGAGTTCCATCCATTAATAAATGCTGTTTTAACATTAGTTATAAAGATATTCATTTTTTCTCTAAATTGATCATTGTTTTTATATAGCAATGCGAATGCTCCTGCAAATGGATTTACTATAAATAATAATAGTTGCTTCCAATTATTTTGAAAGAAAGTAATTACAGTATTAAAAGCTTGTGGCAATGTAACTACAAAGAAATTCTTAAGCCATTCACCTATTGCATTTACTCCATTTCTAAACCATTCACATTTGTTATAAGCTATAACTATTCCAGCAACTAATGCAGCTATAGCAATAACAACCAATCCAATTGTTCCTGTTGCCATAACAAGATTTAATGCTGCTTGCGCCGCAGTCTGTAGTTTAGTTACAACTTCCCACTCTTTTATTACTTGAACCATTTTCTTTAGTCCTTCTTGAATTACTAGTGCTTTATTCCATAGCGCCATAGCATTAGTAATTCCATTTATAACCCCTGCTATTGTGGTAAACGTTAAAAATGCTCCTCCAATTCCTAATATAATTAATTTTGTAGAATCTCCATGTTCGCTTACAAAATTAAATAATCCCTCGAATATAGGTTTAACTGTATCTGCTATTCCACTTCCAATTTCCATTATAGATTGCGTCAGATCCGAAAACTTATCTTTAATACCAGGTATATTAGATACAAACCAATTGCTAAAGTCACTTAGCCTAGGTAGGACTTCGTCTGAAATAGGTAATAGCACTCCAGTTTGAATGTTTCGCTTTATACCCTCAAACGCTGAACCTAAGTCATTGTATTGTATACTATTTATAGAACCTAAAGCGTCTTTTGCGCTGCTTATAGATTTACTAGTATTAGCTAAAGAGGTAATAGCCTTAGCTCCTAAGTCTTCATATTTTGTTCCAAAAAGTTCTATTCCAACTTGATTTTGCAATAATGGGTCTTTCATATCCGCTAATGCACTAACTACTTGATTAAAAGATTCTTTTGCTACATCTCCACCTTGTCCAAATTTACTCGCCATTTCATCAGTATTGAAACCAAGTTGTGTAAACGCATCCTGTGTAGTTTTGCTTCCATCTATTGTTTTCAATGCAAACTCTTTCATACCATCACTTAAAATATCCATAGAAAAAGCTCCCGAGTCGCCTCCAGTTTTCATAATATTAAACATATCCTCTGCATTTAATCCAACTTTTGCAAATTGTACAGAATATTCACTAACAATATCTATCAAATCTCCGTTTTTATTTAGTCCTTGTTGTGTACCTTGTGCAATTAAATTAAATGCTTCGTTTCCGTCAATACCAAATTGTTGCATTAGTGCATTTACCGCTTTTATCGAATCATTTACTTCATATCCAAAAGCATCTCTTAAAGTAAAAGCATTTTCAGTTAACTCTTTTAAATCGTCTCCAGTTGCTCCAGTTTGCTGACTCACTGTTTTCATAGCTTCGGCTATATCTTCAAAATTTTCTCCAAAATTATCATTATAAATGTCAGTCATAACTTGCTTCATATCACCCATAGCTTCTGTACTAGTGCCTGTTGCTGTTTGTAAACCATTTAAAGATACCTGTAAATCACTTCCGAAGGTAATCATACTTAAAAATCCTTCTTTGCCCTTATCCCATATATCTCCACCTATAGCTAGTCCTACACCCTGTTTTATATATTCACCCATTCCACTAGTAGCAGATTTTATTTTCTCGCTGAATTTAGTCCAAGCATTACCTTCTTCTTCAACTTCTTTACCATCATTTTTTAATGCTGCATCTACTTGTTTCAATTCATTTTGCAATCTAGCTAATTGTGCTACTGCATTATTAACTTTAGTTCCTGCACTCATAGTAGAATTAGAAAATTCTCCTGTTTCTGCTTTACTCTTTGCATATGCTTCTTGTAGAGCTTTAACTTTTTGTTGTTGTAATTCTAAAGCTTTATTTAAGTATTCAGATTTGTTGTTTAGTTGTTGTGAAGTATCTCCAAATCCTTTTAATCCCTCTGCACTTGCCTTAAATTCACTTTGTAATAAACTCATGGCTTTATTAATTTTACTTATGCCACCAGTAAATGCTTCATCAGTAATACCTACTTTGACCGTCATTCCTTGGATTTCATCAGCCATATTTACTCCCCCCTTTCCTTAAAATTTTAAATAAAATAGACTAAAGAAATTAATCCCTAGTTTAAAAGAAAACATCATCTATATATCCTGTTTCATTGTTTTCATTTTCTATTCCTTCAACTTTTTTATGTACAGCGAATAAACTATTAAGTTTTAGAGGAGTACATTTCCAGAAATTTTCTTCTTTCATTTTTAAAATTACAGTTGCTAAATACAATAGCCACGCCCAATCCCAACTATCATCAGAATCAGACGTTACTGTTCCCCCAAATCTTTTTCCTTTGTTTCTTCTCCAAAATCATTTTGCATTGCTTTACCCATCTTACTAGTTATTTCACTCATAAAGTTTTGGTCTAGCAATTTCCCAACTTGTCTAATTGTCAAATTTTCATTCCCATCTTCTTGTTTCATAATTGCATACATTAGATTTGTGATTGCTTTTATTTTTGCTTTTTGCAATTCTGCTAGTGCTGTATTTACATCTCCATAAATCTCTTCTAGTTCTCCCATGACTCCAAAATTAAAAGATACTGTATAATCTCTCCCTGCTACTTTTACAACCTGTTCTTTTTTATTAGATTTCAATTGTTTTGCTGTTATTTTTTTATTTACCATTCATTACTAACCCCTTTCTAAATTAATAAAAATAGAGCAGAAATTTAACTCTACTCTATTTTAGTGTTTATGATGCCACTGGCATTGGTGGAACTGTAGTAAACCATGTTTCTAAATCTTCAACTTCTACATCAGGATCACTACTATCTGCCATCAATCTATATGCTTCATCAAACTCTCTACACATAAAAGTTCCCTTTAATTTTGCAGTTTGAGTTTTTATTTTATCTTCTTGTGTTGCATATTCATCACTTGAAATTTCGAATTTACCTTTGTATAAACAAACATATCTATAAGATCCATCACTCTTTTTAGACTTAAATATCATTGCTAAATAAGGTGCTATATCATTCTTAGTTTCTATTAAAATACCTTTTATAACCTTACTTCCTTGAAGAAAAGCTCTCGTTGCTGTACTTAATTGATTTAATTCAATTTCAACATCAACTTGTGCAAAACTTGTGATAACATCTTCTACATTATCATCAGAATATGTGTTTTCAGAATTAGATTTTGGAGTAATCTTCGCATTTATAGACCTCTCATATTTTTTTACTGCTTCATAAGTAGCACTTGTTTTTGTATCTGTTACTAATTTTGCAAAGCTTACGTCTTTTAAGCCAACTGGTCTTGCCATATTGCGTCTTTCCCTTCTATTACTTATTTTTTAAATTCTTTTTTATTGCTTCTTTTAATCTTTGATAAACACTAGATTGATTCCTTGAATAAGCCTGCATAATAAATGGTCTAGGTTGTCTTCTGGAATCTCCATATTCTAAATACCATGAATAATTAGCTTTTCTATCGACATCACCTATCCAAACAACTCTACCATTATCATATCTAGACCTTTTGGGTTTCGATATCTTAAGGCTTTTTCTAAGTTTTCTTGTCCTATCATTAAATGCATTTGTATTTTTCATATCTTCCAACATAGGCTGTACCGCTTCAACTAAAGATTCACCTTCAATGATTGAACCTTCTTTTCCCATATTTTCTAATCTTCTTAGTAATGTATCTATTCCTTCAACTTCAAACTCTGTACTCATTATGCCACCTCTCGGTCTATATAAAATCTAAGTGCCTTATGATAAATTAAAGTCTCTTTTTCATAAAAATCTCTACCATCAATATATCTACAATTACCTAAAGTTTTCATTGCATCTTTTATAGTTTTTTTTAGATTTTCCATGTTTTCTTTTGACCAAATATCAACTTGAACTAATTGAGTATTTGTTTCAGCTTCATCATCTGAATAATCTTCATCAGTATCAGATAATAAAATAAATGTTACATGAGTTTCATTTATATCTTTATCATACCAACCATAAAACGATTGAATATCTAATGGTGTTATGGTATTAGATAGCGTGGTGTCAATAGTCTCTATAATATCCATACTAACTCACCACCAATCCTTGCAATATTATTTCAGCTTTACTACCACCCATAGTATCTATAAATTTAAGATCAAAATTAACATCATTCCATATTATTCTAAATTCCTTAGTTTTAAAAAGCATATCCTTTAGAAGTTGACATGTCCTACATTTAAATTTCAAGCTATTTTCTAGTTTAGAATTATAAGCATCATATTTTTCTTGCCCATATAAATCTAAAATTGAACACCAACATGAATAATAATTACTCCAGACATCTGTTTGAATACCTTTTATCTTTATTACTGTTCTTTTTTGTATTGTTATTCTCTTATTTAATTCTCCACTATTCATATAATTACACCATCAGAAGAATATTGTAATTGAAGCATAATAGACTGTAATGTAAATCTAACTTTATCTGAAGTTTTAGAATCAACCATTAGTCCACGATTTTCATACCAATCTGAAATTAAAACCCTGCAATATAATTTTGCTAAAGGATTCGTGTTGTTAAATTCTTTTCCTGTAGCATTTTTTAAATAGGCTTCTGAAGAATCTATAAGTAATTGTATATCCGAATCTTCTTCTACATAGTCTACTTTCAACCATGCTTTTGCTTCATCTAATATTACTATCATTAAATCCCTCCTTACTTCATAGAAGACCTAGATATTTAAGCTTCTAGGTCTTTCAAATTATTTCATATTCTATTTACTAAGCTAATTTAGCTTTTAATACTTTAACTGCATCAACATTAGCTATTTTACCATCAAATCTAAATACACCCTTAACTTCTGTTGTATCTGTTTTCCAAGCATTCCCTCCAATATTAGATGATTCAATACTCATTTGTTTTCTATCAAACATAGTATAAAGGTCTTTTAAAGAACCTATTACAAATGGTGTAAATGTATCTGATCCTTCAACTATATTTGCTAAAAACTTCTTAGGCACTTTTACAATCTCTCTTCCTAAGAAATTAAATCCACTCTTCATAGTTGCATCTGGTTGTAAATATCCTTTACCATTTTTATCTTCTAATCCATCTAAATAATCATATCCATCTGCATTAGTGTAAATTGCTAAATTAGCATTAGAAATACTTTCTAAACCCACATTGAATATGGTTTTAAATTTCTTAATTGTTGGTGCAGTAGTTATAGATTCAACCCTGTCCTCCAATAATCCACCTGTTTTAGCTTCTGTAATAATACCTTGGGCTGATTTAACACCAGTACCATTAAATACTTGATACGCATAAGTATTTAATTCATTTTCACCTAACCATTTTGTAATAAACCCTAGCATATTCTCTGCTGAATCTTCTAAAAGTTCATTTGTCAAAGGAATAAATCCTGCATATTTACGTGCTTGATATTCTAATTCTGTAAAGGTTGGTTCATGTAGCGCTTGTATTTCTGTTCCTTCATCTAATGAAGCAAATCCGCTTGCTTCTGGAATATTATCTGCAATTGGTCTACTTCCCTTCATAGTTGATACTGGCTCTACATTTAAGTATGGTCTTATATCAAAATTCCTTGTAGCATTTTGATATTCTATAATTTTAGTGGAAATGTCTGGAGTAACTGCAACTCCACCTTTTGTTTTATCTCCTTCAACTACCATATTTTTTATTTCGTTTAATTCTTCTGTTGATGCAGTACCTTGAATTGCCTTTGCTATTATTAAACCAAGATTTTTTTCTTTATCTTTAGGATCTGTTCTTTTTGATGCTGCATCATCGTCCATTATATTTTTTATTTCTTCTTCTTCATCTGCTTCTTTTTGTATTTGAAATTCTAACTTAGCTTTCATAACCTTTATTTCATCTGCTTTGGCATTTATTTCTTCAACTTTAACACCTTCTTTTACCATTAATTCATCTGCTTGAGCCTTTAATTCTTGTAACTTTTGTCTTAGTTCTGCACTCAATTTCATATATTTCTACCTCACTTCTAAATATTATTTTTAGATATAAAAAAGACAACTCTATATTATTTAAAGTTGTCTTTATATTGCTGCTAATTTTAATTTTGCTTTTGCTAATTCTAACTCATTTAATTTATTATTAGCTTTTCTTTCTATATTATTTTCTTTTCCTATGAAGTCCTTAACCTTTATCGGAGTATTCTTATAATTTTTCAAGATGTTTTCATTGTCTATGCAAGCGACTAAATCTTTAGACTCTTCCAAAATTGTAATATCAAATATATTACTCATTTCTTTAGCATCTAGCCAGGTCTCATTACTCATTAGAGTTTTTATTTGTTCTTCTGTTACACCTTCTTTTGCTTTAGCCATATATAAAGGGATTATTACACTATCCTCTATTTTATCTAGCAATTCAACTTGTGCTTTAAAATCATCTGCATTACCCATTGCAATATTCATAGGCTTATGAACCATTAAAATACTAGAATTATAAGCATATACATTATTGCTAACCATAGGTAATATACTAGCACATGAAGCACCTAGACCATCTATATAAGAATTAATAATAATACCTTTATCTTTAATCCTTTGTAGCATAGCAATTATCCCTTGTGTAGCAAATACACTTCCTCCTGGACTATTTATATATATATTCACTGTTTTTATATTACCTAAATTATCTAATGCATTTTTAAAATCCTGAAATGTCACATCTGTACTATCCCATTTGCTATCTAGACCTCCACTTATTATTTCACCATACAACATTATATCTAAGCTATCTTTTGTTTGATTTTTGAATTCATAGAACTTTTTCTTAGCCATTTTATTTATCACCTCCTTGCCCTGCGTTACTCCCATATTGATTTCCAACTTGGCTTAATAATATTGATGCACCATTACCCAATAATTGGTCTGCTTTAGGATCTTCACTATATGGATATCCAAGTTCTTCTCTGCCTTCATTTGGTGTAATTAAAAAACTTTGCATTTGTTTAGTTAAAACTTCTGTTTGCTGAATTGGATCTAACTTAAGCAATGACTTTGTATCATGTTCTAAAGTAGTTCCTTTACTTTTTTCAGTTGTAGTTAATAACTTTCTCGTATTTTCTTGTTTGTATGAATTTAATATAGGACTTAATGTATTGATTAAAAAATCTAAGTTTTGACTTATTGAATTACTATAAGAGCTTTTACTATAATCATTTATATGGTTTGGATTCAAACCCAAAGCAGCACATATTTTTAAACTATTAGTCTGATTTAACACACTAAATTCAGCATCTACAAGCTTACTGCTCAAAGTAGATGCTGTTAATCCTATTGGTAGTGGTATAAATTTTCCTGAAGCTGTATCGTCTCCATCACCTCGACTATAAGATTCTATTTTAGATACAAGATTTCTTTCAGCTTTAGTTTCTAAATTACCAGTATACTGTAACAAAATCTTATCTGAAAATAGATTGTTTGAATAAAGTTTTTTAAGATAATTAGCTCCATACATTGCTTGCTCTAAATTTGTTTTCAATATTTCTCTAGCTGAAATACCAACTATACCGTCAAAACTGGTAGATGATTTAAAATGTAATATTTCTCCCATACTAAATTTATATTGCTTTCCTTGCCCTCTTGTATCTTGCCAAATATACCATATAGCATTGTCCTTACCAAATATACCTGCATCATCTTGCCACACTGTAACTTCATTTGAAGGCAATAACCATAAATCCTTTACTCTACCCGCATTTTTTCCTATTGTATAGCAATTCTGATATACATAGGAATTTCCGTAATGTAGCCTATTTAACTCTACTGATTGCCAAAAGCTAGAAGCGGTCATATATTTATTGGGTTCAACATTCAATATATAGTTAAGATAACTATTGTTTATTTTTTCTTTGCCTTTTGTATTCTCACTAGTCTGATAAGTTATTATAGGCAATTTAGCAATTGATTCACTGATAACTTTTAAACAAGTATAATATGTTATTTCCCCTAAACTTTCTTTGCCAGTTAAACTACCCTCTTCAATTCCTAATAGTTTCAATAATTGTGCATCTTGTAAGCTTATATTTGTGTTTATTGTTATTGCGTTTCTAATATCCATCCTTTTTTTTATAAATCCCAATTTTATCACTTCCTATCTGGATATTTAACTAGGAATACCGCCAGTGCAATACAAATGAATCCACTTATATATAAACCTAATATTATATTGATCATAAATGTTGCTTTTATAATAAAAAATAAACCTATTAATATTAGTATTTCAACTATATTTTGGTTTATTAATAGCTTTATTTTATTTAATTTTTGTTTTATTCTATCTATTTTCAATCCCCTCCATATAGTTTCTTTAGATATTCTTCTGTTAAATAATTAGTTTCATCAATATCGAATAATTCAGTAAAACAAAATATTAATACTACAGCCATATCTACCCTTTGCTTATTTTTATCTTCCTTAGATAACATTTCATCATCAGATTTACCCTTATTTGTTATTGCATTCCTCATATTCCAATCTAATAAAGAATTTCTTTCATATCTTACTTCATCATCATAAGTTTTTTTTCTAAATTCTTTAGTCGCTGGACTTAGCTCTGTGTAAGTTTGTTTTCTCAGAATTACATCATAATCTTTGCCCAAACTCTCCATCATTTCTTTAGCATTCGTAGGATCAGTAACTATACATTTTATAGTGCAATTATATTTGCTTTCTATATTTCTTATATACTCTTCTACTAAACTATAAGTAACTGTCATTCCCTCATGGATATCACAATAACCTTGACTTTCCATCACCTCATAATCTATATTCTCCCTACGCTTTTTCAATGATTCTCTAGGTAGAAATCCATGAGAGTGACAATACAATATATTTTTTTCTCTATACATTATCCCAACTGCTGTAAGATCTGTTGTAACAGATAAATCAACCCCAACTACAACTTCTCTTCCTTCGAAATCAATCTTATCTACACAACATTTTTTCCAATATGTTATTTCTAAATATTTGTTTAACTCATTTGTTTCAAGGAATATATTTAAGTTTTTAGTAAATAATTCTTCCTGTTCACTAATTTTAACTTTTGCTGTTTCTCTATCTTCTTTAATTTCCTTATAGTTTTCTTCTATTCTTAATGGATTACTTTTGTATAATCCTTCATCTGTCCACGCTTCTTCCCTTGTGCAATAATATAGCAATGCAAATAGCCTTGGATTATCTATAGTTCCATCTAGTACTGCTTTATCATAATCCAATTCTTCTAGCATTATTGAATCTGATTCTGCATATGCAGTTGTAATCTTTAGCATAAGTGGATTCTTTACATTTAATTGCCCTTTCCTCATTGCTTGTATGTTAGCATTATCTGTAAATGCTCCAACTTCATCAACACAACATGCACATGGTCTTATTGCATTATTTTTATTAGCTTTACTTGTACGAGGATAATAAAAACTATTAGTTAGCAAGCATTTGATTATACCTATTTTAGATTCAGATACAAAAAAATGTTTTTTTAATGAATCACTAGCACCAATTAGTTGAGCCATTGCTTTTCTTACTTCTGTAGCTAAATCTCTATCTACGCATATACTGTAAAATTCTGAAAAATTGTCTTCCGTAAGCATTAGTAATAGTAAAACTACTGCAATAATAAAAGTCTTTGAATTTTTTCTTGGGATAAATAAGACTACATCTCTATATCTAAATTTATCTAAGTCATTTTTATATCGCCATCCAAAAATTGCACATAAAAATAAAGCTTGGAATCCTTCCAAACCTTCTAGTACTTCTTTTCCTGCTACA
>Ga0302173_10000767_pt1 | contig 16916 bp, 33 predicted proteins | sample I_Fen_N3_1_FD_198785 | JGI IMG/M metagenome (GOLD analysis project Ga0302173, IMG submission 198785) | Peat permafrost microbial communities from Stordalen Mire near Abisko, Sweden - I_Fen_N3_1 | ecosystem: Environmental > Terrestrial > Soil > Wetlands > Permafrost | place: Sweden: Abisko... | reverse complement strand
AAGGTTTTGGAACCAATCAAAGAGACTCCTCCTGTTGTAATTACTCCTCTTGTTCCAGAAATTATTGAACCTAAAAATGAAATAGTATCGGCTTACACAGAGCCTCAACATGATGAAGATGTGGTGATATCTGTTACTCCTTTAGCAGATGCTGTGTATGGACCAGATTTACCAGTGGTGTCAAAAGTGTATCAAGAAATTGTTCCAGAACCTGAACCAATTGTAGAAGCGGTAGTTGAAACTCCTGCTCCAATTCAAGAGGTGATAGAACCTACTGTAGAACCAGAAGTAGTTGAACCGGTTGCTGAGGTAGAACAGGAACCAGAACGTGAAATTATTCGTTTGAATGAAATCTTAAAACCTAAAGTAAAATCTACTTTAGAAGATATTCAAACAAATGCAGATGTTACTATGGCATTTGAATCCCACGGTGATCTCGATGTACTATCACAGTACAGCGTCAAATAAACTAAAAAGTTTACAATCAGTCTCTCAAAGTATACAATTAAGTATTAACTAACAATCTAATAAAATATATGAAATCTTCCATTTGGGTAGAGCGTTATCGTCCACGCACAATTTCCGAGGTTATCTTCCAAGATACTCGTCAAGAAACCACATTTGAAAATATCATTAAAGATGGTATCATTCCTAATTTGTTATTGTCCGGTTTTCAAGGTACGGGCAAAACAACTATCTCTAAAGTACTAATTAGAGAATTGAAGGTTGATCCAGCAGATGTTTTGCGTATCAATTGTTCTGATGAAAAGATTGATGCATTACGGAATAAAGTATCTGGCTTTGCGATGACGATGCCTATTGGTAAATTCAAAGTAGTGCAACTAGAGGAACTTGACTATTCATCTCTGGAAGGCTTTGCGTTACTCCGTGGACTCATTGAAGATACTTCTGCTACATGTCGTTTTATTGCTACGTGTAATTATGAAAACAAAATCATCCCACCATTGAAATCTCGTTTTCAACGATTCCATTTTCAAGCTCCTGATAAAGAAAAGATTGCTGCTCGAATGGTAGAAATCCTTGATAAGGAAGAAGTGGATTATGATGCTGAAGATTTGTTGACATACATCGATGTTGGTTATCCCGATATTCGTCAGACGATTCAGCTTCTTCAGAGCAATACACAGAACAAAAAACTACTTAGCCCATCAAATGCTTCATCTGAAAATGATTGGAAATTTGGATTGCTTGATTGTTTGGTAAAAAATGATTGGGTAGCTGCTAGAAAATTGGTATGTACAAGTGCCTCACGAGAAGAACACCAAGACATTTATACCTTCCTCTATCAAAATGTTGATAAGATGAAAACAGAAAATAAGGATGCGGTGATTGTCACATTGGCAGAATACATGTACAAGCATGCTTTGTGTTCAGACACTGAAATCAATCTTTCTGCATGTTTCATTGCTTTGAAGCAAATATGAACTGGTTGAAGCTTCTATTTAAAAAACTGTGTAGTCCATCTGTCACTGAAAAAGACATAAAGGAATATGCAGATGCAATAGAAGCTTTGACTAGAATTAAATACAATGAAGAATTTAGGTTGGCATTTTTAATTGATCCCAATTGGGCATTAGCAAACGTTTGGGATCAATCTTTTGGAGTTACACGATGAAAGAAATTTTATTTATTGATGAAGCAGATGAAGCAGAACATTTAGAATATTGTAAGTTCATGGATAATTTCGTGGGTCCTCGTCTCAGTATTTTCAAGATGACAGAAGAGGAACGCGCTCGCATAAGAGATTTAAATCCCCCTATAGTAACATGTTTACATTCAACCCGTTTGTATTTTGATTGGGGATGGAAAGCATGTGGTTATGGCCAGTTAAGTTTCGATTTGGAAAATGGTAAAATTACATGTGCTAATGAAGCAATGAGTAAAGAAGCAGTGAGAACGTTAATGCGTGCTTATGTTGATTATTTGGTTGATAATTCGGAGTTTGATAGCTAATGGCAGAATATAAACTAGACATCTTTGACACACTTGGTAAATTAAATTCCTCTAAATCAGGAGATATTTATTCTAAGTTGAGTGAGGATGAACGTAAAGGATTCTTTCCACTTATCGTAATGAGGTGGATGTCTGGTACTTCAGATGAACGTCAGATAATGATGTTGAATGAGTGTGCAAATAAATATGTATTCTCATTGGCAGAACATCCACATTTGTTGATGCAGCTTCTCCAGGTGGCATCATCTAAAACGAGTAAACGATATCAGTGGATTGGTATCAAGAGCAACACCAAAAAATCAGAATCTTTTAAAGTTGTTCAACAGTACTTTGAGATGTCTCATCGAGAAGTAAAAATGCTATCTCCATTTCCAAATGATACTGAAATCCTTCAAATGGCAGAAGAGTTAGGATATACAAAAGAAGAGCTGACAAAACTCAAAAAGGAATTTAAAGATGAAAAAATTCCCAAGTAAACAAAAAATTATATCTGAAGACAATCTGGAAATTCTAAATGTAGAACAGATTGCCGCGCGGCGCGTTCCAGTAGAAGATGCTGAAATCTCATTAGGCAAAAGTTCAAATTGGTATTGTCATTTCTGTAAAAAGAAATTTAGTAGTGAGATGTTTTTCCTTAGACATCGTTGTGATGCAAAGGAAAAAGTACAGACGTTGGCTAGTCCAACCGGTCAAGCTGCGTTCGGATATTACAATGAGTGGTTACGTCAACGTAGGTTTACCCCACAAACTGCAACAACATTTTTAGAATCAAAGCTCTTTAAAACGTTTGTGAAATTTGCACAAATGGTTATTGATGCAAATATTGCAAAACCAGAAAAGTATATTTCTATCATGTTGGTGGCCGATTTAAATCCCACTATGTGGTGTAGGTCAAATGCGTATTCTCTGTATCTGGATCACATTGATGCGCTTTCAGATCCAATGCAAGAAGTTCAAGATTCAATCAATTATCTTTTCGATCTTTGTGAGAAAGAAGAATGGTTGAATGACGATGATACCCCAAATATTAAGGGTGTATTTGTTTTGATGGGAGTCCAACGAATTCTTTCTTACCTTAGACAGAAAAGATTGTCTCCTTGGTTGTTATTCTGTTCGAAGACATTCAATGAAGTGTTGAAGCACATGGATCCAAGTGAAAGGTCATCTCTCAACAACATCATCAATGCAGAACATTGGGCTAATAAATTCAAAAAGAATCCTCAGACTGTAAAAGATATTGTTACGATAACACAAGCATTAGGATTGTAAAATGGATATTGATATTGACACAGTTCCATCATTTAACCCTCTTAGTATTTTTCCATGGGTGAGATCAAGTGTAGTTAGGGATCAAACACTCACCCCACACCCATGTGGTTTTCATCCACAGTTTATTCCTAAAGATTTTCAGACTGGTTTATCTGCTATCCCATATGATAAAGCTGAAGATTTAGGATTCATGAAGCTTGACTTTTTGCATTTACATGTCTATGAACATTTTAATTCGAGACGTGAAATTGAACAGCTTTTAGAAGTTGAACCAGATTGGGGTATCCTTTTACTTCCTGAAAAGCAAACAAAACTTTTTCAACTTGCTAAGCATGGAGAAATTTTGAATGCTATTAGACCTAAAAACATTGAAGAGTTAGCTGATGTATTGGCACTCATTAGACCAGGTAAAAGTCAATACGTCAAGCTGTATAAATCACAAAAAGAAAATACACGAAGAATTCTTTATGCTAAAGGAGAAGATGGATTTTCCTTTAAGCGAAGCCATGCAATTGCCTATGCCATGGTTATCGTATTACAATTACATCTCATGGGTGCTGGAATCATATGACACAACTCTCAACTACAACCATTAAGCATTTAGAAATTCTCCAAGAAGAATGTGGTGAGCTTATAGTTGCTATTTCAAAAATTAAAAGATTTGGGTTGCACGGTTTTAATCCAGAGATTGAAAATTCACCTACTAATTTTCAGAATTTATGTTTAGAAATCGGTGATGTTCTCGGTATGATCTCAATGGTTGTTGACAGTGAGTTAAAAGAAGAAGGAATGTCACTTGACATGTTGTTATCGTTAGGTGATAAGAAAGTTGAAAAGCTAACCAAATGGGAAAGAAAAAATAGAAAATATTGGAGTGGTGCTTCAATAGAACATCTAGAAGACAATCAAATTTTTGTATTTGGATCTAATCCAGAAGGTCGTCATGGTGCCGGTGCTGCAAGAAGGGCAGTTGCATTTGGTGCAAAATATGGGGTAGGTAGAGGATTGCAAGGTAAAACCTATGCGCTCGTTACCAAAAATTTAAATCCGGGTTATGTTGAAGAGTCAACTGGAATAATTTATGAAAATGAAGGATTCAGATCAGTATCAGAAACTTATATCAAACAGAACATAGATGGATTATATTTTTGTGCTAAAAAGAATCCAGATAAGGAATTCTTAATCTGTTACAAAATATCATCTGCTGGAAATTTGAATGGATATTCTAGCAATGAGATGTGTGACATGTTCTTACGTGACGATATTCCAGAAAACATAATCTTTCATCAAACATATAAACCCTTTGTGGATAAATATGTTCCAAAATAATATACTTTTATCAGGATATAGTGTATAATAATCTATATTCAAATATTTAGAAAGTTCTAAATGATACGCTTAACAATTCATGCCCCACACGGTTACAAAGATCAATATCCAAGTGGAGACAGTATCCCAATCCCCCAACTTGGTTCAGACGTACGTTGTCAAAGCGATTCATCGTATACATCTGCTGCTTTCAAAGTTATTGCTGTTGAATATGATTATCGTGACGTTGAAATTGATGTAACGGTAACTCTGTTTGATATTTCGAAAGCTTAAGATGACAACCATTCATTTAGTAGGTTTGTGCAACGACAACCCAATGTTGCAACAATATTTGGGGTGTCTCTCAAAGCGTGATTTCAAGACATATGAAATGGTCTTGAATAATTTCGAGAACAGAAGTTCTGTTGTCGTAAATGGGAATCATTATGTTTTCAAAGACTGGTGCTATGGCGAAGGTTTAACTATCAGAAAAGAATCTGATGGAACGTGGCACTTCACGACAGGTCTTAACTGTAGGAGTAGCGGTTCATCTGGCATTTTGGCAAACGGTGGTCCAGAGATGGAACAGTTTTATAAATCCCTCATAGGAGAAGGAGAAAAATAATGAAAGTCCATCCACAAGAACGAGTTGATGAGTCTCTTGACAATGCAATCGACAATGACTTTGAATTCAGGGACCTTGATCCAGAACAAATCGCAGAAGATCTGTCTGAATACGATTCTGACTTTGAAGATGCTGATTTGGATACATTGACAACCCAAGTTAAGGACTGGTTAGTCCGGCATCCAAAATGACAATCTACATTGATAAAGCCGAGTGGGTCACTAAAGCAAAGAACCCACGCAAGCAATACGCTCACATGATTTCTGATACCTCTCTTGAAGAGCTTCACTTTTTTGCTGCACAAATGGGAATCAAACGACATTTTTTCCATCAAAGTCGTGCTTGCAAGCATTACGATATTTCTGGTGAACAGATCCAGAAAGTTTTATCTGCTGGTGCATATGAAGTATCATCAAAAGAAATCGTTAAACTCGGAAGGTATGTTGTATGAGTAATGCACTTGAACCGGGTTGCTTAGCACTAGTTGTTAAATCACAAGAAGGAAAGTCAGTTGATTCAATAGTCCAATGTATTGGATTGATTCAACATCCTAAATTTGGGGCTGTTTGGAGAGTTCGTAGTAAATCACTATTGGCTGTTGTCAATGACATGCAGGTATTTACGGCATATGCTCCTTCATCTTGGTTGAAAAAAATTCAGCCTGGTGAATTGGATAAACTTAATAAGATAGAAAAATCAGAACTATCAAATGTTTAAATTTGAAAGGTATATATATGAAAGTATCTGATAACATGCAAGTATTCAATCGTTTTGACATTAACGGTATAACTTTCACGTTGGAGATGTCCCATGCTGAAGATTATTTCATACTGACTTCTCTTAAGAAACCGGTAGATGATAATCAACGTCCAGTAGTGGAATTTTTTGTTGATGAACACTGTAGAATTTTCAAATATCGAAAACATGTAGCTACACTCAATTTTACTTATGGTAAATGGGAAGCTCAATTTGGAGATGGGACAACAACACGATCATGCTACTCTGATCTGCCCAATGCAGTTTTTCAAATTTTAAAATTCCTGGTATAACATATGGACACTAATGACATAATAAAACCTTTCTCTGAACTTCCAGCAGATGCTGATCTAACAAATGGTAGTTGGGGATGGGGACATAACACAACAGATTTTGATAAAGCTTGGGTAGAATACGTTGATGAAAATTTAAATTCAACAATCTATTATGTGCCATTGGTGGTGATTCAAATGCTCAAGTGGACAAATGTTAACACTAAACAAAAAGTGCAGGATGACATTAAGCGGGCCTTGGGTTTGTGATATAATCTAATTTTTAGAAAGATTGAAAATGAAAGACGCAAAATACGTAATTGAACACACTACACATCTTGACAGTTTTCGGGTGGGTGATAAACATTACTCGCATGTGATTGATACCAAGAATGATTCAACGTACATCATCGACGAAGATAACAATATTCTTTTTACAGTCAATTCAGATGCTTATGCATATGATGCAGATGGTGAGCGGATTGGTAAATTCCACTACGTTGGAACAGCAACTTCTAACAATTGGCGTTTCGTTGATACGACCAATACTGAATTGAAATATTTCCCAACATGGGATTTGATCAAAAGCGAAACTCAGTTCTTCAAAGAACTGCTCAGTGCAAAATAAATTTGTAAATTACTCCAGGTTGTGATATAATATTCTTAATTGAAAAACTGGAGATAATATGAGGATTTTTGCTGTTGGTGGTTCAGTTCGGGATACACTGTTAGGATTGGATCCTTCTGATCATGACTATGTTGTGGTTGGTGCAACTGAACAGGAAATGCTGGACTTAGGCTACAAGAATGTAGGAGTCGCATTCCCAGTATTTTTGCATCCAGAAACCGGTGATGAATATGCATTGGCTCGCAAAGAACGTAAAACGGGTTCTGGTTATTTGGGTTTCTCTGTTGAGTTTGATCCATCGGTAACCATTGAAGAAGATTTGTTTCGTCGCGATTTGACGATCAATTCGATCGCAATGGATTTGGAAACTGGAGAAATTATTGATCCATTTGGTGGACAAGCTGATCTGTTTGATCGTAATTTACGTCATACTTCTGCAGCATTTTCTGAAGATCCATTGCGTGTAATTCGTCTTGCACGATTTGCTGCCAGATACCCAGATTTCAGAATTGATCCAACAACTCAAAAAATGGCTCACCAATTGGTTATGGAACCGGGTGAAATGAATTCATTGTCGGATGAACGTTTTATTGCAGAAATGGATAAGATGTTTTCTACATGTTCTAGGCCAGATATCTTTTTTGATTGGTTGTGGCATTTTGGTGTTTTCAGTTATGTGAATTTCTTTTCTGATTTATTTGGTTCTGTTACAATGGGATCATTTGAACGTAAGTTCGCACGAAATGCAATGCATGTTAAATGTCTTCCAGAAAAAGATAGGTTAGCAATTTTTATTGGATTGGCTACATCATTCGATGCAAAACAAACATCAAGTGCAATCCCAAAAAGGTTCAAGGACTTGACAGAAAGTATGTTGTTTCTGAATTCCACAGTTATGGATGCAGAAATGATTGGTCTGTTTATCAACATGAATCATGCCTGGCATGATATGACGATGTTGGATGACGTGTTTATGGCCTTGACGTGTATCGAAGATATGGGAGGTCTTCCTTCAATTGATATTTCGGTTCACATGTTGAGAGATATGGTGACCGCTTGCAGTTCAGTTAGTGCTGAAAAATATATGCATTTGGTTGGAAAAGAAATTGGTAGAGCAATTGCTGCCGAAAGATTGGCAGTTATTCAAAAACGTTTGGAGAATACTTATGAAGGCTTCTAAAGAAAAAGTTCTGTTTAAGGTGTTGACTGGTTCTCGCCTTTATGGTACGTTCACTGCTGAATCAGATTATGATTACAAGGCAGTGGTTCTTCCACCATTGGAAACACTGTTGATGAATATCAAGGTGACCAATCGTAAGGAGAAACCTGAAGGTAAAGGTCAAAATGCAAAAATGCTTGCGGGTGAAACAGAGACAGAATATCTACCACTTCAAGTTTTCTTGGATGATTTTTTTGCTGGTCAAACCTATGCCATTGAAGTAGCTTTTGCTGCTGCACAAGGTTTGACTGAGACAAAGGATCCGTTTGTTGAAACGTGGATGAAGGATATGATTGACCGATTCTTGACAAAGAATGTTAAGAAGATGGTTGGTTATGCGGTGTCTCAATCCAAGGTTTACGGTTTGAAAACGGAGAGGTTTAAGGCAATTAAAGATGCTGTGCGTCTCATTGAAGAGTATGCTCAAAATGGTTCTCTGCTTGTTGACTTGAATGATGCAGTTGATCTTCGTCTTAAGCTGACTGAACTTCCATTCGTGAAACCCACCATGATTGAAAATTCACGTAGTGGTTCTGAATTGGTGCCAGCTTTAGAAATCTGTGAGAAGAAATTTTCACTGACGAATAAGATTGACACGATGTATCTGTCTTTGAAGAAATCTCTTGACAGTTATGGTTCACGTGTTGCTTCTTTTGAGGGTGAAGGTGTGGATTGGAAAGCATTGAGTCATGCTATCAGAATCACAAGTCAAGTAATTGAGCTGAGTGAAACTGGTTCTATCGTCTTTCCTAATAATCAAGCTGAGGTGATCAAGCTTATTAAGCAAGGCCTGGTTCCACTTGATGAAGCAACAGAACTACTGGAAATGTTTTTCAGTAATATTGATGAGGCTGTTGAATCATCGGTTCTTAAAGAACGAACTCCAAAAATGGAAGAAGATTTCTATATTTGGAAACGAGATATCTTGATTGGTTTATACGGTGAAGAAATGATTCAATATTCTAAGCAATTTTCTTAAAAGTTATTTCTATTCCTTCGGGGATAGAAATAATTCTTCTGCGCTTTACTTTTGATTTGTTCATTCCTTTGTATGAGAAAGCATTTCCTACTATACGAGTAACATATGAAGCATCAAATGTTCTATAAAGTGGGGCTAACTGTGATGTCAATCCGTGATTTGCTATCTCTACACTCAATGGGCGTTCTTCAGATTTACCATAAAACCATCTGGTGACGATACTTAGGAAATCATATATAGGAATATTTTCCTGCTCTGCATAATCAAGTACGTATGCACCGATCTCATCTGGCATAATGTTATCGATTATACAGAGATAAGTTTCTCGTTTATATTCTAATAACGAAAGATACTTAAGATTGCATTTTTCGTGTAATAGTTCAATTTTAAGTAGCGGTATTTTTTTCTTTGTCATTAAATATGTCCTTATAGAAGATAAAGATATTTAAGATGATAGTTAACCTGATTTTGGAGAATACATATGACATGGCTCGGAGATGATAAAATAAAAGTGACTGGTGATAAACAAGCAACATTATTGAGAGAACGTTCAGTATTGGTTGCGAGTATTGAAATTTTGGGTATCAAACCTTTACCCAATAAAACTCAATCGGCATTGATCGGCCGTCAAGAAGATTTGCTTAACCTCGCTAAAAAGGTTAAGGCTATCGATAAAAAATTAGGAAGAATTGTGGATTAATGTGTACAATTCACAGGTTGTGTGGTATAATAACATCATACCAACTTAATATAGAAAGTGCATTATGACCAACCTGACTATTTCTGAATTGATTTCTGCAGCTAACAAGTTGACCGTTGAAGATCAATTGGTTCTGAATAAAGCTCTCTGTGTTATGATTCGTACGAAACGTAAAACGGATGCTATCATTTCCAGCACCAAGTTCTTCCCAACACAAATTGTCAAGTTCAATGCAAAAACCCGCGGTATTCGTATGTTGAAGATTGAAAAATTCAACCGAGCCCACACTGCTGTTGTTGGTTATGAAGTTGATGAAACTGGTAAGCAAGTTCCATACTCTGCTAAGTGGACTGTTTCTATCACTCTCTGCACCCCAGTCTAAGGAATCAACATGAACTTGAATGTGACTATCGGTGATGCAATCATTCTGGCAAATCTCGCAATGCTTGATGCAGATGATTGGAAGAGTAAAAGCGAAGGTCGAAGTGATGCAGACATTTTCATGGCGTATCACTTTAGCCGAAAAGAACTTTCATCGAATATTCGCAAACAGGTTGAAGCTCTCGAAATGAACAAGCCTTCTGTTCCACAACCTACTCCACAGATTACTGTTGACATGGTGGATGCAATCAAGGTTCAATTCTTGAAACCCATTTTTGAGGATGATTTTGCTGAACGTGGTATGACAGCTTGGTTGACAAAAATTGAATGGGCTGAACGTGAACAGTGTTACAAGTTGTATTTTGACTTCAGTGAATTTGAAGCGGAAAATGAAAAGTACTTTTCTGAAACATATTGGGCCAATTCAAAGACTGCACTGCTACCAAAGAAAAGCTTTTACACAGCAAAAGAGGCAGGTTATTACAACAAAAAACTCAGCACTTATTTCAGTGATGAATCTGATACTCAAAATCCTGAATCATTTGCACGTGAAATTGTCAAATATTTGAAAGTTGTTTGATGTCAGCAGTAATTCATATAATGGGGATGCATAAATCGTTAGGATATTACAAATATAGTTCATACGATCGTCCCCCAAAGAAACCAAAGAAGCCCAAGTTGTGGAAAAGGATTTCTATGTGGTTGAAAAATAAGTTCAAATAACATTTTACTTTTGTCAGGCTGTAGAGTATAATACATCATCGACAAATTAAATAGAAAGTTCAAAATGGCATATCCAAAAAACTCCTGGGCTATTCTTTCAGCTTCTTGCTTGTTCTCTTCAACAAAAGTCACTCTTGAACAAGTGATGAAGGAATGGGAAAAAGGAACAATTCTTGTTTGTGAAAAACCGAATGGTTCAGTGGGTTTTATTGCCGGTAGTCAAGGTCACTATTGTGATATTGGTACCCGTCATAAATGTCATCATGATCAAACTCTTGCAAATCTCGGTATGTGGGAAGTTAAAAACATTATCAATTACGAAACTATTGATGGTCTCTTGAATAGCACTGCAACTATTCCAGTTGCACTGACTCAAAAGGGAACAATCGCAGTATTCAAATGAAAACTCTACTATCAACAGAACTAAAAGAAAAAGTCACAGCTAGAATACAAGAATGTTTGGATATTGCTGAGAAGACTTTTGGACAAAAATTTGACTTGCCACTCGTGCGATATGATATCAGATCGACTGTTGGTGGTATAGCAACCTTTTCGAAATGGCGAGTAAGATTTAATCTCATTTTCTTGGTTGAAAATGAAGATGAATACTTGCAGCAGGTGGTTCCACATGAGGTGGCGCATCTGATTAATCGTAAGGTAAATAAAGTACCTGATGGTAGAAAACGTTTGAGTTCTCATGGAAAAGAATGGGCACAGGTTATGGAACTGTTCGGTTTGAAACCAGACGTTACCCATTGTTTCGATTGCACCTCTATTGAACCTCGAATTAAAGAGGATAAACCTATCATTAAAGTTTCTAAAGTTCAACGCATCATCACTCAAATGCGAAAGCTTGACGATGATGAAAAGGCATATTTAGTGGATCGCATTGATAATGGTGCACTGTACGATTAGTTTTGTGATATAATAACATCATACCAACTTATCATTGAAAGTTCATATGGCTAAATCTGTTAAATCAAAAATCAAACCACTTAAAAATGGTAAGTATTTGGTTATTTTAAGTCAGGATTCAAGTGCTTGGGTTGTGTGTGGTCATAATTGTGCTGCTCGTGTTCCTAAAACTCTTTGTGATAAAGAAGAGGTTGTTGAATTTTCACTCTCACATCTTGAATATTGGATCCAGAGCTCTTAATCAAAACTAATTTCAAACAGAAAGGTTCTTTATGGTAATCACATCAATAGTTGGTTTGGTTAAAACGTACGGTGTTAAAAACATCTGTTTCCAAATTCCAATGTCAAAGCTTGAACTTGCAGGAATCATTCCTGGCATTGCATTCAAGAGCAGTGATTCTCCAATGGAACCTACATTGTGCACAATCAGTGAAGATCGTTTTGACGTCAAAGATCACTACAAAATAACACTTGTTGCCGTAAATCCTATCTTTGGTAAAGAGCATTTTTATCAGATGGATCTTGAAAGTCTACTGAAAGATCACAGTGATGAATATAAAGTTTTCTATCTCAGTATTGCTGAAGATGGTGGCGATTATTTCACTCAAATCAAATTCGAATAAAGGAAAAAACATGACAAATTTCGTAACAGTGATGTTATCATTATTTTTATGTATCAATACTGTAAATGCAAAAACTTGGGATGAATTGACATATTCAGAAAAATATGAGTATAAATTAGCAGTATGTATTATCTATCTACAGCTTGATCCAATCAAAAATAAAGACAAGATTAAAACTGCAAGACGCCAATCTAGCTTCTCTGATAAAATACATCAAGAAAAACTAATTGATCTTTCTAAGTATTACAATCAACATAAAAATGAACTTAGTGAGTTAGGCCCCCTTGGTTGTGTTGAGGTTGAGATTAATCCATATTAGGGATTTGATTGCTAGTTTCCCATAAATAACTAAAATTATTTATGGGAGTAAAATATGTTTCACTATGTCTATAGAATAGATAATCTAATAAATGGAAGATTTTATATCGGGGTTCATTCAACAGATAAAAATCCGGAGAATGATAATTATTGGGGGTCTGGTAAGAGTATAAAAAGTGCTATTACTAAACATGGTAAAGAAAATTTTGTTAAAACTGTTTTGGGATGTTTTGACTCAAGAAAAGATGCTGATCTCAAAGAAAAAGAACTAGTGAATGCTAAGACATTAGCAAACAGACGGTGCTATAATATAGTTCTTGGCGGAGGAGGTAATGCGTGGACAGGAAAGTCACGAGGGGTAGTGAAAAGAAAGCCACACTCTGAAGAAACAAAATCGAAAATAAAAATTGCTCAGATTGGTAAATCTAAGCCAAAACATTCTATAGAATCAAATGTAGCAAAAAGTTTAAGACAGACGGGAAAACCTAATCTCTTTATGAGAAGTTTAGAAAGCAAGAAAGTTATAGAAAAAATTGCTAACACCGCTAAAAAAGATTATGCTTCTGGAAAAAGAATCCACCACTATAAAGGTAAGCATAGAAGTGAAGAAGACAAATTAAAAATAAGCAATTCATTAAAAGGAAATATTCCTTGGAATGTTGGGTTACCAATGTCAGAAAAACAGAGATGTATAATTTCTGATGCCAACAAAAATAAACATGTTAAAGTTGAAAAAGAACTAATAAAAATAAATCACACATATGATTCATTTAAAGAATGGGTGATAAGTGAATTTTTATTGGGAAACGGTCCAATAAAAATTCTTAAAAAGATACCAGAACAGTGTATAATAACTGAAACACCAATCAAAAAGATTATCAAAGATTATAAGGAATCCAAATGTCAAATTTTGTAGAAATTATCAAACAGTGTGAAAGTGCAAATGGTGCTGGCACCAAAAAAATGATTCAATCAGCATTATCAAATGCTGATGAAACAGCAAGAAAACTTATTATTGCTGCATTGAATCCATATGCAGTATATGGAGTTCGAAAATTTAACATGCCACAATCTGGTCCAGTGAATTCATCAAATGATGCATATGATGAATTTTTCAATGTTTTGGATCGTTTGGTTTCTCGTGATTTGACTGGTGATGCTGCTCGAAATGCGGTCACTGGAACACTCGGCGGATTCTCTATTGAAGAACAGAATTACATTGTTAGGGTTCTTGATAAAGATTTAAAGGCTGGATTCAGTGCAGAAACTGCTATGAAATCATGGGGCAAATTTGATACATTTAACAAGATTCCTTCCTTTGAAGTCATGCTTGCTGACAAATGTGCAAGCACCGAAGACTTTGAAAACTATGTCACTTTCCCATGTCAAGGTGACTGGAAGTTTGATGGTCAACGCAATGTTGCTATCCAAAAAAATGGTGAGCCTACTGATAATCGAGCCCGTTCTGGTAAATCTTCTGAACACCTGAATGGTTTGTTTGATGAAGAACTTGCGAAAATTCGTGAATATTTGGGCTACGATTTCATCTTGGATGGTGAAGCATTTGCATCTGACTTCACAGAAACAATCAATGCTAAGAAAGAAGGCAATGACGAAGCGAAAGCTAACTTGCGTATTCGTGCATTCTTCTTGATGCCCCTGACTGATTGGATTGCTCAAAAGACAACTATCACAATGCGTCAAAATCGTATTGCTCTTGGTAAGATTCTTAAAGAATGTGGTTGCAAGAAGATCACTCTTTCTGAAGGTCGTGAAGTCAAGGACTACCAAGACATGATGAAATATTGCGATGAAGTCATTGACGTTCATAAGCAAGAAGGTTTGATCTTGAAGGATTGGGATGCAGTTTATACTTGGGATCGTACCTTCGCTTGGACAAAAGTAAAACGTTTTTATGACGTTGATGCTCGCTTTATTTCTTTCTATCCTGGTCGTCCAAAGTCACGTCTCGCAGATACCGTCGGTGGTGTTAATTGTGTAGCATTTCTCGAAAGCGGCGAACGTTTGGAATTCAATGTTGGTTCTGGTTTCTCTGATGCCAATCGGGCTGATATGAAAGCCAATCCAGAAAAATGGTTGAAACAAACTCACGTCATTAAGTATCAAGAAGTCTCTCGTTCGAAGAGTAAAGAAGTTGCATCATTGCGGTTCTGCACTTATGAACATTCACGTGATGACAAACTTGTGGAGATTTAATATGTCATGGGTTGATAAGAAATGTTATTGGTCTTGGGAAGAAGATCGAAAGAAGGATAAAGAAGGAAATTTTCTATCCTCTAGGCCTCCAACACCAACTGTTAAAAAGTTGGACTATGTCACTCTATTAATAAAGGTAGCATCAAGTTAGTTGATAAACCTGGCATTATTGAAAGTGGTGAACATCAACTACTTATCGGTGTATGGGATGATGAAAAATATACCCCTTTACATCGTGAAGAGTTAGAGTTTCATTTGGTAACTTATGTGTGGGAAGACACAGATCCAAAAGATCTACCATACCATGGGGGTTTTAGTTAAACGGGTAATTTAATATGCTTATATCAATATTGGTGTTTCTGTTCTGGTTTTATTACATGGTTGGTATGTGGGCTTTTTTGATCTACATTTACACAACCTTTAAGGGGTACGGTAATAAATGGTGGGCAATCGCAAGTGTGCCTATCAATTTATTGTTTGCATCATTTTTACAGACCATCATTGTGGCAGCTTTCCCAATAATGAGGTTCAATAATGGATGAAGATGTCTTATGGGATAAAGACATTCTCACTATCACTCAACTGAAAGCTGCAATCAAGCGGGCCAAAAAGCATAAAGTTTTTAGCTTTGTTGTTGAAGAATTGTCTACAGAAGAATTGATGCGTTTACGCAAAAGTGTGATGGATGGTGGTTCAGGTTTTTGTTTTGGATTGAAAAATCTTAAAGAACGTACTTGGGCAACCACTCTAGCCTATCTAAAACCATGCCCAACATTGTATCAAGTTGAGTTGTGGGGCCCAGCTAAAATTCACCAAACATTACCAAAATCTTATCTTAATGCAAACTAAACGCGGTTCACTTATTGAAACTATTTCGAATATTGTTATAGGTCTCTGGGTCTCTCTTATCCTCAATGCTATACTGTTTCCATTACTTGGTTTCAATTTATCCCACAAACAGAATATTACCTTAACTCTTATTTATACTGTTGTTAGTATAGTGAGGTCATATTCTCTTCGCCGACTATTCAATTGGGTTTCTATCAAATACAAAATCTAACAATAAATACATCTTTGATTAGTGAGAGATGTTATAATGAATGTAATAGATATCAAACCGTATATAATTCAACGAGAAAAGTTATTATTAGAAAATAAAATAGCATCATTAGTTAATGAACCTATACCAGGTGGTATTATAATGATTAAATATTATTTTGAAGAGTGGATGCAGAAATTTCATAAATGATTTGAAAAGAATTTGAGGAACAAAACGATGACTGAATATATTAACTACGGCAAAACGACACTGAACATTTTGACTGATAAAGTTGAAAAGAAATATAACGCCAAATATATTGGTGATTTTGCTTTGATGCGACCAAATGGTTGGGCAGAAGTTCCTGCTCAGGTATATTGGCAACCAGTTCCTCCTGTTCAAGGATACTCTCATTATTTTGGATTGATCATTCGATATGATTCCAATGATGAGCCAACAGTGTATATCACAACTGCTGCATCATTGGAGGATGTGGAATTTTCTGCTATTCGAAGTGGTGATGAAATTCTTTATTCTCGATATCGTCATGATTATCGAACTAGTAAGGATGGCAAATGTTCAATTGATGGTGGTAGAGATTACACGCGAATTATTGGAACCCCCGATGAAGTGATCACCCTGAAATTGTTCCAAAATAAATTGATAGTTGTGGATGGTGAAAATATCCCAGATGAAAATCCATTTTCCATTAGTCTCGATAAAATAATATGTCAGCAAAAGTAATTAGCCTTTTTTCAAAAAAGGAAATAAAAACATATTCTGACGAAGAAGTTTTCTTTGATGTGACAGATTCAGTAATTGATGATTGGCGTAAATATGCAGTCCTCAATAAATTGAATGATTACATTACTTCTAAAATTCCAGAATATGCCAGATTTCTAGAAGGTAATAATTATACAAGTGATTTAAATGCGATTTCTCATGTTGAACAGATGTTGAATATGAGTAT
>Ga0302173_10000766_pt1 | contig 16917 bp, 11 predicted proteins | sample I_Fen_N3_1_FD_198785 | JGI IMG/M metagenome (GOLD analysis project Ga0302173, IMG submission 198785) | Peat permafrost microbial communities from Stordalen Mire near Abisko, Sweden - I_Fen_N3_1 | ecosystem: Environmental > Terrestrial > Soil > Wetlands > Permafrost | place: Sweden: Abisko... | reverse complement strand
GGAAATGAATTCAATTATAAATTCTTTGAAACACTTGAATGCATAGCAAAAACATATTCCCAGAGACAAGCAGCGAAACGTCTTGAAATTTCGCATAGTGTTTTAAACAGGCGTATCAAAGAAGCTGAAGAAAAATTTGATTCTGTACTTGTTGAAACCACAGGTGCTGGTTCTGGTTTAACTGAAAAGGGTTATGAAATACTGGATAAATATGAAACTTATATGAAACGTCTTGAAGAAAGAAAAAAACCAGTGATATGTGGAGGTCATATTTCAACAGGATTAATGGAAATCCTTAGTCAAGAATATGATTTAAATGTTACCATATTACAGACCGACGATTTAAGTGCCCTTGAACTTGCAGATAAAGATATGGTGGATATTTTAACCTTAGACGATCCTGTCACGGCATTTATCTACGATTTAGATTTTATTCCCATTGCTTACGATTACCTTGTGCTGGTTGGTGAGGAATTTATAACTGACATTGCCGAATTAAACAGGAAAAATTTCCTAGAAATACCCAATTCTTCCCAGCGTTTAGCTTGGAATACCCTTGATAATATAGGTATAGACTACGACATAGTTAAATTAGTAAAATCACCTTATAATGCAATTAATGCCATTAAAAAAGATAAAAACTTGTTTACATTTCTAAATAAAAGTTTGACAGATGGTTCAGACATTTTAAAGGATGAAACTACACATCTAATCAGCCTTGTATTGTTAAATAAGGACAATAAGGGTCTGAGTAATTTTGTAGACTTCGTTATTGGAGATGGCCAGAAAATAATAGAAATGAACGGTTTTATAAGAATATAATCCTGTTGAAATCTTTTGAATCAGATAATTGTTTTCTTAAATAATTTAATAAATTTATTAGGTAAATTCTGAGTTATCTTGAACAAATAAGGTACTTTTAAATATTTATAAATTAAAGATATGGCGGGTGATTGATTGAACTATGACACTGATCTTCTTGCAATTGGACACACTGCATTGGATTACATAATACATGTAAAAGAATTTCCAGAAGCCAACTCTTCTACATCAATTAACAAGATGAAAACATTATTTGGAGGTGCTGCAGCAAACGTTGCAGTTGTTTCATCGACTCTTGGATTAAAAACATCCCTTGTATCTGCAGTTGGAGAAGAATTTATTGATTCAAATTACCATAACAAACTGAAAACCATGGGTATAGACACCCAAAATATGATTGTGATAAAAGATGAAAAAACCCCCACAGCATTTGTTTTAACAGATCTAAACAATGATCAGATCAGTTATTTCTACTGGGGTGCAGCATCAGAATTTAAGAATACCGAAGTTCCTTACAGTGCAATTGAAAAGGTTAGGGCAGTCCACCTTGCAACAGGTGATCCTGGATTCAACAGTCGGTCTGGAAAGGCTGCACATGATTCAGGAAAACTGATATCATTTGATCCTGGCCAAGACCTTCATATGTATTCTAAAAATGAACTTAAAGATGTTTTAAAGATTACAGACATACTTTTTGGAAATCATCATGAAATAAAACGGATTCAAGAAACTCTTAAGATGGATTTGGATGATTTAAGAAATTTTGGACCTGATATGATTGTAACAACCTTCGGAAAAGATGGTAGCAGCATATACACAGATAAGGAAATTAAAGTAGACGCCATACTCCAAGATACTGTTGATCCAACTGGTGCAGGAGATTCCTACAGAGCAGGATTTTTAAAAGCATATCTAAAGGGTGAAGATATTGAAAGCTGTGGAAAATTTGCTTCCTCTGTTGCCTCATTTGTTGTTGAAGCCGAAGGATGTCAAACAAATGTTCCAACCCAAGTAATGGTTAAAGAAAGGATGAACAAAATGTGGAAATAAATCTTGTGAAGTAAATAACATAATATTCATTAGAACAAAATAGAAAGTCTATTAAAATATGAGAAGAGTAATTTATTAGTATCATTCGACATAATGATCCTTGGTTTGTTTCATGTATTCTTTAACAATACCTATTTTTTATGTTGAGATATAGTACAATCATAGATTTTGATGTGAAGCCTGCTCTTTTCAGGCAGTTAGAATGATTTTAATATTCAGAAACTGGACAGAATGAAACATCTGGCTAGTATTAAGTTAAAAAAAAATAACATGGTGATTCTATGACACAAATGGATGATGCAAAAAAGGGCATAATAACAGAACAAATGAAAGCAGTTGCTAAGATAGAGAATGTTGATGAAGAGTTTATCAGAAAATCAGTTGCTAACGGAACAATAGCTATTCCAAACAATGTTGGACGTGATGTTAAACCTGTAGGTATTGGAGCAGGCCTAAGAACAAAGGTCAACGCAACAATCGGAACATCTACAGATATAAACGATATTGACATGGAAGTAGAAAAAGCCATGATAGCAATGGAAAATGGCGCCGACACCCTTATGGAACTCAGTGTAGGAGGAGACCTCGACGGTATCCGAAGAAAAATTCTAAGCATCACAGATCTACCTGTTGGAAGTGTACCACTTTACCAAGCATCAATAGAATGCATAAGAGAACACGGTGCAGCCATATACATGGAAGAAGATGCAGTTTTTAAAGCAATTGAAACCCAAGCCAAAGACGGTATTGACTTCATGGCCATACACTGCTCAGTGAATAAAGAAACACTTAAAAGACTTAAGAGACAGGGCCGTGAAGGCGGACTTGTGAGTCGTGGTGGAGCATTCATGTCTGCATGGATGGTTCACAACGAAGTTGAAAATCCTCTTTACAAAAACTATGAGTATGTACTGGATATAGCAAAAGAATACGACTTTGTTATAAGCCTTGCTAATGGTATGAGGGCTGGTGCAATTGCAGATTCAACTGACAGAGCACAAGTTCAGGAGTTAATTATACTTGGTGAGTTAGTTGACAGGGCACGAGAAAGAGGAGTCCAAACAATCGTTGAAGGACCTGGCCACATACCTCTTAATGAAATAGCCACCAATGTAATGGTTCAGAAAAAATTGTGTAATAACGCACCATTTTACATGTTAGGACCTATTGTAACAGATATAGCCCCTGCATATGATCATATAGTTTCTTCTATAGGTGCTGCACAGTCTGCATCTGCCGGAGCAGATTTCATATGTTATGTAACACCTGCAGAACATCTTGCACTACCTGGACCTGAAGATGTTAAAGAAGGTTTAATTGCAAGTAGAATAGGCGCATACGTTGGCGATATGTCCAAAGGTATCCACCATGGAGAACTTGATCTAGTCATGGCAAATGCCAGGAAAAAACTCGACTGGGAAGGACAATATGCAGCAGCCATTTGTCCAGCAGATGCTAGAGCAATAAGAGATGCAAAACCTCCAGAAGACCCTGATACATGCACAATGTGTGGAAGTTACTGTGCTGTTAAACTAGTAAATGAATGGCTGGATGATGCAAGTCAGGATGTATTTGACTGAAATTCCATCCCTTTTTTTATTTAACTTTTATTAAATACCAGGATCTTTAAGATTCTGATTTTATTTTCTTTATTTTTTGCACTTATCAATTATACAAAATCAATCCAAATTTTAATGTAAAGACTAATATCTAAAGAGTTTAAAAATATTTAATAATTAAATCTAAGCTGAAATTTTTAATGTTAAATTTTATTAATTATATATAAAGGTGATTTTATTGAAACACTGGATCGAAAGGATCGCAGACAACTTAAATGAAAGAGATGTTTCAGAGCATGTTATTGCAAGCGGAACATCAATATCAGGATCTATACATATTGGAAATTCATGCGATATATTCATCGCAAACGCAGTTACCAAAGCATTAAACAAACTTAATGATAAATCCAAGACAATATGGATTGCAGACGATCATGACCCCCTTAGAAAGGTTCCATATCCACTTCCAGAGTCTTATGAAAAATATCTCGGAATACCCTACTCCCAAATCCCATGTCCAGAAGGATGCTGCTCAAATTTCGTTGAACACTTTGAAAAACCACTTTTAAACATACTAGAAAGGTTTGGAATAGAACTTGAGGTTTATTCTGGTGCCGAAATGTATAAAAAAGGAGTTTACAACGATTATATAAAGATTGCATTGGAAAAGGCTCCTGAAATAATTAAGATATTCAATAAATTTAGGGAACATCCACTGAAAGATAACTGGCTCCCCTACAACCCAATATGCAGTGAATGCGGTCGTGTTAATACCACCTATGCCCATGGTTATGATGGAGACATGGTAAATTACAGTTGTAAATGTGGACACAAAGGTAAAATGGATATAAAAACAGGTGAAGGGAAATTAACATGGCGTGTTGAATGGGCTGCAAGGTGGAAAATATTCGGAATTACTTGTGAACCCTTTGGAAAGGATCATGCAGCAAGCGGTGGATCCTACGATGTAAGCAAGATAATATCAAAGGAAATTTATGATTATGAAGCGCCATATCCCGTTCCATATGAATGGATCACATTAAAAGGAGAAGCAATGTCCAAATCACACGGAGTATTTTTCACTCCAGGACAATGGATTGAAATAGCCGAACCTGAAACACTTAATTACTTCATCTTTAGGAGTAAACCATTAAAACATAAAGATTTCGATCCATCCATGCCATTTTTAGATTTTATAGAGCAGTATGATAGGGTTGAGCGTATTTACTATGGTGCAGAGGAACCTTCTTCAGAAAAGGAAGGAGAAAAATTAAAAAAAATCTACGAAGCTTCGCAGATTCAACTTAAAGATTCAATGCCGTTTCAACCATCATATAGATTCATGACAGTGGCTTATCAGGTTGCAGGTAATAATCCAACCAAGATATATGATATATTGAAAAAGAATTCACAACTTCCTAAAGAGATGGAAAGTAAGAGTTTTGAAGAGATATCATCTGATGATCTTGAAACGTTTATGAGGAGGATTGAACATGTGCGTAATTGGCTCGAAAAATATGCTCCAGAATTTATTAAGTTCCAAATTCAGGATAATCTTCCAAAAATTGAAATAAATGATTTACAGAAAGAATTTCTGTTAAAGGTAGCAGAACTCCTTGAAAGTGGAGATTACAGTTCTGAAGAATTTCATGATGCAATGTACATAATAATACACGACCTAGATATTAAACCTCAAAAGGCATTTCAAGCAATTTATAAGGTTATAACTGGTAAAAAACAGGGTCCAAGAGCAGCTTCGTTTGTTCTTTCACTGGATAAAGACATTGTAATAAAAAGATTCAGAATGGAAGCTTAATTTAAATAAATTTTTTTTTTAGTTTTTTTTAAAAAAACCAAGCCCATGAGAGTTAAAGTTATTGAAAAAGAGGTTCTAAATCCACTGGCAGATATTGATAGTGTTAAGCTTGATTTAAATCCTATCCCTTACGATTTTGAAACCGTATCCCTCCTTGACAATACCAAACCCGGTGCAGATGTTATTCTAAAATTTTTATCAGAAAATTTGGGTAAAAGAAAGTTTATAAATGTAAAAAAACCCGCTGGTGCACCGGCTACAAATCAACAGCTTAAGAAAGCATGTGAAGGCGATATTGCACTTCTGGCTCTTGGAGACTGTGGTTCTTGTTCAAGCTGGGTTGTGCTTGATGCTATACGTCTTGAGAAAATGGGTACCCCAACAATTTCTATCTGTTCTAACAGTTTTTCAGATTTTGCCCATGAACTTGCAGGGTCTCACGGAGCTCAAGACTTGAATATTTTGAGTGTTGAACATCCCATTGCTGGACTTTCAGATGGGCAGATAGAAGAAAAAATAAGGAAAATTTTAGCTCCCCTTAGATATATCCTTCAAATCCCTTGAGGTGAACAAATGGACGATACAAATAGGCCAAAAATCTCAAAAGATAAATGTGGATGTCTAATTGATGATCTGCTTATTGAGAAGGATAAAAATAATGAACTCTGCAGCACGCGTACTAGTGATATTGAAGTGTTTACAGATCCTGATCCTGAAAAAATAAGTTACGATTTTTATATTAGGAGAATGACAGATGGACTTCCAGTTATCCCCCCAACTAAAGAAAGAGTCCAAAAATTATTGAATTATACAGATAGAGATTTTCAGGAATTAATTGCTGTTTTACCTCCCAGAATGGGTAGGGCAACTCCAGAAAAGATTGCTGTTAATTCTGTTATGGCAGGGTGTATGCCTCAATTTATGCCCATGGTGATGAACACTATTGAATCTATTTCAGACTATAAATTTAATCTTGCAGGTATTAATGCAACCACACATCCAGTTTCGATTTGTACAATTATGAACGGCCAGATTTCAAGAGAAATTGGTGCCTCAAGTGGTGCAGGATGTCTTGGTCCGGGTAACATTGCAAATGCCAGCATAGGACGAGCTGTCAGACTATGTCTAATGAACATAGCAGGAGCAGTTCCCGGTTTAGGGGATCATGCAACTTTAGGATCCCCTGCAAAGTACAGTTATGCCTTTGCAGAATTTGAATCTGAAAGTCCTTGGGAATCATTGAGTAATGAGAGAGGGTTTAATGAGGATACTAGTACAACAACTGTTATGGCTGTGGAGGCGCCTCAAAATGTTAATGATCATAGGAGCAAAAGGGCAGAAGACTTGCTTGAAACCATAGCACAAACAGCTTCTACAGCAGGTTGCAACAACAGCCATGTTCCCGGTGAAATTCTACTCATAATGAGCCCTGAACACGCTAAAACCATATCTAATGATGGGTGGAACAAGCAAGATATAAAAAATTACATGCATGAAAACTGTTCTGTTCTGTTAGAACTTGCAGATAGGGGAGGACGGAAAATTGATGAAAAATGGATTGATGATGAAAATATCCGCATCACACGTGCCCCTGAAGATGTGGTTGTGGTTGTTGCTGGAGGAGTTGGAAGACACAGCATGATATGCCACGGATTTGGAACATCGTCAGAATCAATTACAATGCCATTGACACTTAAAGATAATAATTTTTTTTTATTAATTTTTTTTTATTTGGGGTTTTCCTGCTTGATATAGTCGTGTATTAAATTGCATTCCAAACGTGTTGCAAATTTTAATGCTGTTTCATCGACTTGAAATCCGGGATGATGGTTTGGTTTCGACTCAGAAATTGGTTTATCCTTTGGAGCACTTCCAAAGTGCAGATATAAACCTGGGACTTCACGAGAAAAGTAGGAAAAATCCTCAGAACCTGTTGTAGCAGATTTAAATATTACACTATCACTTCCTGCAACTCGTTTAAGGGTGGGTAACATTGTTTTGCATAGGTCCTTTTCATTTTTGTTCATTGGATCGTGTTGCCCCAATAAAACCTCTGCTTTACATCCATGTGCTTCAGCTATAAGTGTTGAAACTTCAATTACACGTTTCAAGAGGAGTTTTTGATTGTATTCATCCAGTGATCTTATTGTTAAACCCATCTCTGCAGATTCTGGAATTATATTAACCTTAATTCCACTGTGAAAATATCCCACCGTAACTACTGCTGCCCCTCTCATGAGGTCGGCTTCTCTGCTTACAATTGTCTGCAGTGAATTAATTATCGATGCCCCTGCCACAATTGGATCTTTACCTACCCATGGCATAGATCCATGGGCTTGAACACCTTTTATCTTTATAACCAGATCATTTAGGCCTGCATGAGTTGTGCCTCTGCTCAGAAGTATAGTTCCAGGATAGGCTTTGCTATATGGATGTAAAGCAAAAATTACGTCTACATCGGGATTTTTCAAAGCTCCTTGTTTTACCATAAGTTCAGCACCAGCTTCCATGCCTTGAGGCACTCCTTCTTCTGCGGGTTGAAACAAAAAGACTACTTTTCCATTTAAATCGTTTTTAAGTTCACTTAATATTGTTGCTGTACCCATTGCAGATGCTGCACTAGCATCATGGCCACATACATGTGAAACATATGTTTTTTGACCATTGTATGTTCCTTTTGATGTGGAAATATAATCTAGATCTGTTTCTTCTTTAACAGGCAAAGCATCAAAGTCAGCCCGTAATGCAACGGTTGGGCCAGGTTCTCCCATATTTAAAACGGCTTTAACACCAGTTTTTGCCATATTACATTTAATTTCCAAGTCATCAAGAGTTTTGAGATAATCACAAATATATTTACCCGATTTAAACTCTTCATATGCTAATTCAGGGTTTTGATGAAGCCATTCGAATATCTCAATCTGTTTAGATTGAAAACTATTGGTTAATTCGTTTATTCGATTGTAAAAATTATTTTCATCCATCTGCATCACCCAGTTAATAATGAAAAATAGTAATTACTCTTATAAATTTACAGAGTTAGTTTTCTACTGGCCCTTTCAATTACAGAAGTTCGCAACATTTCTTTCCAGTTTTTGAAGTTGGAATTTTTCACGATGTGTTCATTCCATTTTAGAGTTTCAGTGGCATCCTTGAATTCAATCTCGTTTTCAATCTTGAATCCGCTTGATTTAATCATCTCTTCAAAGTTTTTGAAATTTGTATGTTTCTCCATGAAATCAGTGGTTAAAAGTTCTTTTTTTATATAATCAAGATTTACTTCACTTAACCTGAATTTATTATCTTTCATGACATCAATATCTTTATGAATATTGTCCAGCCTTTTTTTTAATTTGGAGTCTTTAGTATCTGGTTCCATTTCAAAATCTCCATTTAAAAATTATTTTAAAAATGAATAAATAAAAAAAAAGTAGTAGTTGAGGTTTTAAAACCTCTTACGATCCATTAATTCCCGCATTTTTCCTGGGTTCCAGCCACCAGAAGCTGATCTAGATCTGCCCACTTGTTGTACATAACCAGTTATACGATCGTACCATTCAACCTCGGTTTCTTCTCCACAAGTACCGCATTTGGTTTGCAGACCCTTCATGAGAGTTTTGCATTTTATGCAGAAACTTAGAGCAGAACTGTAAGCCCAAAATCCTATGTCTGAATTTTTTGCTATTTTATTGGTTAAGCTCATTAGCGAATCTGGATTAGAGTAGGATTCCCCCATAAATGCATGGAATATATGACCACCCAATGTCAGTGGATGGAATTTCTCTTCAATCTTTATTTTCTCTGGTAGAAGCACATCAGAGTTTACTGGAACATGTGATGAATTGGTGTAATAAGATGCTTGAGCATCCCCCTGCAATACAGCTTTATCACCATACTTCTCTTTATCAAGCATAGCAAATCTATAAGCAGTAGATTCTGCAGGGGTCTGTAGAACGCCCCATCTTAAACCTGTTTCACTCTTAAGTTCATCAGCCCTTTTATTCATGAATTTAATAACGTCTAAACCAAATTTACGGGCGTCATCATCATCTATTCCTGCTCCACAGTGTGCCATTAGCATTTCATTTAATCCTACAAATCCAAATGAAAGCGTTGCATTATCTATATGATAATAACGTTCCCCTTCTGATTCTTGTGTCAGGAATGGGAGTAGATTGTAGTTGTCAAGGCAGTTCATTGCCTGCTCTCTTCTGAGCATTAAAACTTCTTCTCCTAGACGCATGTATGAATCAAGATAATCAAAGACGTCGTTGTCATCCCTAGAGTTGTATGCAATTCTTGGAAGGTTTAATGTGACATATGCTAAATTACCTGTGGTGAAGCAATCCTTTTCCCAGTCTCCAGTCCAGTTATCACTGAGGGAAGTTCTGCAGCCCATGTAATTTGCCATGTCTCCCCTATAATCAGCAAGATTGTTTATGAAATATGCACTGCCGTATTTAGCTGAAAGTTCATGAACGAGCCTTAAATCATCCTCAAACTCAGGATTCATCATATTTTTCCTTAAATTATATATAGTATTTGGGAAAAGGTGAGGTTTACCATCAGAATCTCCTTCGAGAAGTGTTTCAGTAAAAGCTCTCTGTAAAATACGAGTTTCTTCTTCAAAATCACCATAAACCCCTGCAATTTTACCCTTTGGACCGTATGCTTGTACATCTTCTAGGAACTTTGGAACGGTAAATTCAAGGTTTATAGATGTAAATGGTACTTGTGAACCTCTTGCAGCATATGCCATGTTCAAGTTGTAGATGAACATTTGCACCGCTTGCTTAACCTTATCATAAGGTAATCCTTCAGCAAAAGGAGCTACAAAAACATTCCAAAGACTCATTGACTGGCCACCGCTCATGTTTTGCTGGGCCGCCAGCATAATTTCTCCTGAATGATTCATCAAAGTTTCTATATGATTTGGAGGTCCTGCAACAGATGTGTGATCACCTGTTCCATCCACTTTAAGACCATGTTTAATGAAAAAACGAAGGTCATGTTGCAAGCAGTTTAAAGGTCTGCCTGCAAAAAATTCAAGATCATGAATGTGAATGTCCCCACCTAAATGTGCATCTGCAAGTTCGTTTGGGAGGATCCTTAGCAAAGCATACTGTTTTAAAGCTTCATCTGCTACATATTTATGCACAGTCTCGGGATTATGGATCATATTAGCATTATCACGAGATCCGTTCCTGATAAGATTTGTTATATTGTATACCGGTATACCAAGTCGCGTATATTTCTTTCGCAGAGTTTCCAAACCGTGTTCAACCAGTTTAGTGTTTACAATTTCCCTTATCATTGGAGCAGTTAAATAGTCAACATCAAGTTTTTTAAGTTCTTTCCATGTTTCTGTTGCTATTTTTCTAGCGAGTTCCCCGGATGCATCGGTCTCTACAATCAGAGTTTTTTCTATCTTTCTCTGATCAAAGGCTTCAATTGTATCCCTCGAAGTTCTTACCCTTAGGGTATTTGATGCGAGATATTTGTCGGCTGTTTTACCATCCACTCTTTTAAGGCAATCGTAAACCAGCATCTTTATTTCTGCTGTAGAAATTCCATCATATGCTGACTTTGCAACGTATGATGATATTTTTTCACATGCCCATAGTGGAGCTCCCACCATTAGGCATGATTTTACAATCTTTTCGTGGGTAAATCTTTCAAATATCCCGTTATTCTTTATGACACATGTTTGTGCCCTAGTAGGAAGAGAAGCAATGATCCGCTCGTCCTTTTCTATATCCTCCCTCATTGACAACACCTGTATTTTATATTCATTTTCATAACTTAAATAATTCTTTTTTTTTACTGACTTGTCCCAGATTTAACTGGTTTTAAATCCAAAATTTGTTTTTGTGGATTCAAAAACAAGGTTTGCTGGATAACAATTGACCTTACACATATTAAAACGTTTGGTATTATACGAATAATTATTATGGTTTATAGAAACACATCAAGAGAGCTTTGTTTGGATTTATCACTCTCAAAGAGTGAATTAATACCAGATTCTATTAATTCTATCCTCTGCACAAGATAGTTATCTATTGGGTATCTTTGTGAAAGATTTTTGGAAATTTCAAGGTACTTTACAACAGATCCCTTTGATATGCTTAGAATAAGACCGCTACCACATACACAATCTCCAGATAATGGTATTCTTCTGTATTTCTTATTGCATTTGGTGCATCTCACCTTTTGCCTCGAAAATGCTCGGCTGTTTCCAGCCATATCTGGAAGGAAATGGGATGTTAAAACACCTTCAACCACTCCTTTCTGATCAACTGCCCTTATCTTTTCAGCAAGTTTTATCTGACCCTCAACCTTCTCCTTCATTGTAGGAAGTAACTTGTAGAGACATACCTTAGGTCCGCTGTGTATACTGCTAGTATCAACCATATCTAGAACATCGGATGGTTTGGCAAATTCAAGTGTTTTTTCATAGAGCCCCAGTGGAATTTGTGGCATTGCATCAATATTATGTGATTCATCATCAATTTCCTCTGGATCAATCCTTGAAGATAAAACCAAAGGTGCATCCATTCTACCTCCCCTAGTACTTGGAAGATAAACCTTTGAAAAGTTTAAAAGAGCATCTAACAGGAGCATTATTGAATCTTCATCACTATCACAATTTCTTCTCTTTGCAGAATGGAAATATGGATGTGCATAACAGCATGCTGCCTTGGTAAAACCAACTATTCTTCCAAGAACTCCTGCAGATGTGTGAGGTGCAAGTCCAGCAATAAGCTGACCAACAAGATCTTCCCTGGTTTTGACATTATAAAACCTGTCAAGTTCATAGAATTCTTCTAAAAGATCATCTACAAAATGCGAAACACGTATTAAATATTCAGCACAATTCTCTGAGATTACAACATCCTGAATCTTTATCTCTACCATTTGATCGGCATTTTCAATTTTATCTCCATGGATATCATTGGTATACCCTAAATCCAATAATTTTTCTGGGCTAACACCTATTTCGCGAGGTATGAAATGGGTTAGAGGAAGGTTAGTTGAGTCATGGCGAATAGTAGCATCCTTAAATGTGAATACTCCATTTTTTGAACGTAATATTCCCTTCTCAAGGGGTTCTGGAAATTTATCTTCGGATATCATTCCCACAACTCCTTTAATTTCATCTAATTTTCTAACACCAATGTTTTCATATGCTTTCTTTAATAGATTGGCTAAATTGATTCTTTTTTTCCCAGAACTTGTAGGCACTGTTCTAGCTCCACACATCGGACATAATGCCTGCATTGAGCCTACTCCACATTCAGTACATTTACATCGTGCGATATCGACAGTTATTGTACCTTTTTTGGCAGCGTCGATGATGTTACGTCTGTTGCCCCCATTGGTTCCAATTGGGAAAAGTGAATGTGGTGCAGGTTTCATCTTTCTTTCTTTTGTTTTTTCGGGTCTTCCGACCCTAGCTCCAAGATATGTAGGTGCTTTGGCCATTATTTCTACAGGAGCGATTTCATTAACAGACTCAAGTGTAGTTGAACCGTCATTAATTATTAATGGAGATTTTAGTGTTTTTAACAGTGCATAAAGATGATCTCTTGGTAGAATCATGTTTCCATCTTCAATTTCATGTGGAATACCCAATACTTCTAATATCCTTTTTTCAGGAGTTATTGGAAGTTTTATTCCATCCGGATAATCTTCATAGAACTTCTCTGGATTAAAATCCAGATTTTCATCATTTAAATCCATTGGTTCTTTTATAAAAGTTATTAATTGATTTATATCCTGCTGTGTTACATCATGATAGAAGTAGGTATATTCAGGGTGCAATGGTACTTGATAATTTAGTGACAATTCAAAGGCTTTTTTAACTTCCATTTTCTCCTTTTGTAAGGCATCAAGTTCTAGTTCGCCTTCGGAGTACTCAGAAGAATTTGCTATGGTTTGAATCCACCATTCTTCACACCAGCCCGCTGGTAATAATATATGATTGTTTCTTAAAAATTCGCCGAACGGGACCAGCATATCTCCTAAGAATATTATTTCATCCACTTGATGTTTAATTTTCTTGGCCTGTTGTTCTGATTCTACCTTAACAACACTTCCATTCTTCATCTTTACTATCGGGCCATCAATACTGTCACATGGAACCACACAATTTCCCTTACCAGGTCTTTCAATTTTCATCTGGGTCCCAACTGCCAGAAATTCAACTATTTCCATTGTTGAGGGATGTATACCCATAGCAGCAAGTCCAGCATTTCTTGATCTTCCATATCTTAATCTGAAACCACCATTAGTTTGAGGATATGCAAGTACTGGTCTTCCACCAATAATATCCCTCATATATTTATCATCTACCTTTGGAGTAGCATCTGAATCATCACTTTTTGGATCGGGTGCCTTAGAAAATTCATCTAACCATTCCCATCCATCAATTTTTAATTTTTTCGCATATTTCAATGCTTTGGGTGCTTTCTGTATGATTCCCTCGGCAATTGCTAGTAATGCTCCTCCCCTTATGTTGTTAGTTTCAACACGTTCAAGGTCACGGTGTGATACCTCAATCTTATCTGTTGGTTCCCCTGTAACTTCGACAGGTATATTTTTTACAGCTATCCTTACTTCGTCGGGTTTCGGAGAGTACTGGAGATTTGTAACCTCTGATTCGTAAAGTTCAACTTCCTCAACATATCTCTCAATTTCAGTATCAGTGGGTTTGTAATTATCAAGTCCCAGTGAGATTCTAATATAATCTCCAATTAGTACTGCAAGTGCAGCTGCTGTTCCTCCCGCGCTCCTTATGGGTCCTGCAAAGTAAACTGCAAGGTACCATCCGCCATCAAAATTTCTTTTGATCTTGAGTTTGGCTATTCCTTCTAGAGGAGCTGCAACAACTCCCTCCGTTAGAATTGCCAAAGCCGTCCTTATAGCTTGATCTGACTTCTGTTCTTTAACTTCCAGACTGTCTTCCTTACCTTCTACATCAGTTTTGGTAACAATCTCCTTAGCTATCAGAAAAGCAACTTCTTCACGTGAAATATCGTCTTCCAATTCTTTTATTCTAGCTGCAACTCCCTTAGGACCAACCAGCCCTTCAACTCGTTCAGCTAGATCCTTTGCCAGGGGTATTTCAGGTTCAAGCTCAATATCATGACCCTTTAATCTAGCATTTTTAGCAATTTCATAGAGTTTAAGTGTTTCTTCTTCCAAAACCTCGAAGTATCCCATGATTTTCCCTGTTCCTATGGTATATATGATCTTTTAATTTAGTGAATTTGAATGAACTATATATAAGTAAAGTTTAGTAATTTTACATAATTCTTCGACAATAAATTTTATGTACATACGTACATTTAAAGGTTGTTAATACTCAGCAAATGGATTAAAAACGACTAATACTGTCTTATTTTTTAAAAATTAATAGTTAAGGTATTATTTAATTAATATATACTTAATAAAACTCATTAAAGAGCATATAATGAAATAATATGTATTAATGGGTAAAGTACGCTTTATTAAACTATTTCAAAATGATTAGGCCTTTTAAAAATCTTTAATTATTTCATATTATCATTGTTTTTTGTATAGTTTAAACCTTTTTTAAAAGTTATATATTCATAAGAAAAATAGTTTTACAAAGCATACAAATATATGGTTTAAAATTTAAAGAGTCAAAATAGTTAAGTCATAGTGAATAATATTTTTTAAGTTAATCAATTTAAGTGGTGATTTAAATGGCAAAAAAGGATAAACAAGTACTTCCACCTAGTGGTGCAGGATTAGTTAGGTACTTTGAAGATGAAACAAAAGGACCTAAACTCTCACCAGAACAGGTAGTAATAATGACTGTTCTTCTGGCAGTGTTCTGTATTGCACTGAGGTTTACTTACTCATAAATATAATTTCTATTTAATTTTATAGTTATAGTGGCAAATCACAAAATTTTTCTAATATTATATTTGAATTTTTAGATATATTTTTAATGAGGTTACAACATGGCTATCCACCCAATAGAATTTAGATACGGAACTGATGAAATGAGAGCAGTTTGGGAAACTGACAACAAACTTCAAAAAATGCTTGAAGTGGAAGCAGCTCTTGCAGAAGCAGAAGCCCAGCTGGACATGATCCCCAAGGAAGCTGCAGATGAAATAAATTCGAAAGCAAGCATTAAATACGTTACTTCAAAGAGAGTTTCTGAGATAGAAGCTGAAACTAACCATGATATCGCTTCAATTGTCAAGGCACTTTCAGAAGTATGTGAAAATGATGCGGGAGAGTATGTTCACTTTGGAGCTACATCCAATGATATTATTGACAGTTCACAGTCACTCTTATTTAAAGAATCCATTAATATCCTAAAGACCAGGTTAAACGAACTTTTAAAAACCTTAATCAAACTTGCAGAGGAAAATAAGACCAATGTCGCCATTGGACGTACCCATGGACAACATGCACTTCCAACAACCTATGGAATGAAATTTGCTATCTGGGCAGATGAACTTCACAGGCAAATTAATAGACTTGATGAATGTCAAGAAAGGCTTTGTGTTGGGATGATGACTGGAGCAGTTGGAACAACAGCTGCACTTGGAGAACAGGGTCTTGAAGTACATAAGAAGGTTTCTGAAATTTTAGGGCTTAAACCCGTTATGATATCCAATCAAGTTGTTCAAAGAGATGCACATGCAGAGTTCATGATGGATCTTGCAAACATAGCAAGTACACTCGAAAAAATGGCACTAGAAATCAGGAACTTGCAGAGAACAGAGATAAATGAGGTTGGGGAAAGTTTCGACCCTAGAAAGCAGGTTGGTTCAAGTACTATGCCCCATAAAATGAACCCAATAACCGCTGAAAGAATATGTGGTATTTCAAGAGTTGTTAGAGCATATGTTGCGCCTGCCCTCCAGAACAATCCACTCTGGCATGAAAGAGATCTAACCAACTCGTCTTGTGAAAGAATTATCTTCCCAGAATCCTGCATGCTTACAGATTATATGATAAAGCTTAGTCTGAAACTATTCAATAACCTGGTTTTTAAACCCGAAAATATTGAGAAGAATCTGAATCTCAGCCACGGCTTAATAATGGCAGAAAGGGTGATGGCAGAACTAACTAGGAAAGGTCTTGGCAGACAAACAGCATACGCATTAGTTCGAACATGTTCAATGGATGCATATGAATTTGACAAAGGTTTAAAGGAAGTTATTAGTGCCAATGATGAAATTAGAAAGTATCTTTCAATGGATGAAATAGAAGAAATAATGGATCCACATACCTACATAGGATCATCTGTCCAAATGGTGGATGATGTAATTCAAGCATCCAAAAATTGGTAAATCTACAGTTCATCAATAATAACTTTAAATAAATCACTTATTATTATTTTTTTTAATGTTGTTTTAACATGTAATTTTCCATTTATCCCCTCTGAATATTCTAAGAAATTTATATAATCCTCTAAATTGTTAATTTTATTATCAACAACTTCTGGCTAAAATAATATTAGATGTGTAACAGTTAGGATTGTTTCAGGAATTTAAATTTTTATTTTTACTTTTTTTGAAAAATATTTTAATAGTTTGAAAATGATTGTTAAACTATGGAACCAAAAATTATCAGGTGCAGAAAAATATCTAAGGGTTGTGCATCAGGAGAAATTTTATTAACAAA
>Ga0302173_10000764_pt1 | contig 16931 bp, 11 predicted proteins | sample I_Fen_N3_1_FD_198785 | JGI IMG/M metagenome (GOLD analysis project Ga0302173, IMG submission 198785) | Peat permafrost microbial communities from Stordalen Mire near Abisko, Sweden - I_Fen_N3_1 | ecosystem: Environmental > Terrestrial > Soil > Wetlands > Permafrost | place: Sweden: Abisko... | reverse complement strand
ATGATTTCTCTGGTTATTAAAGTTAATATTTAAAAAGTTATTTAAATATCAAGAGCATTTAAGATGTCTACTAATTCTGGTTCTGATGGTCTTGGAGCATCAGAATTGACAATTTTTCCTTCTTTATCTAAAATGATAAAACGTGGAATTGCCTGAATATAATACCCCGCTATAAATGATGATGCGATTTCTTTATCTGCCAAAAGCTGAATTCCGGTTAAACCTTGCGCTTTAATCATGTTGCGCCATTTTACTTCATCCTTTAAACGGTCTACAGATATGCTCACAAATTTTATGTTCTTGCCATGAAATTGTTTCTCTACTTTTCCAATAAATGGCATTTCGTATTTGCATGGTCCGCACCAGGTTGCCCAAACATCGATAAAAACATAGCTTCCTCTAAAATCTTTAAGAGAAGATTTTCCTCCTTTATAATTAATATAATTTTTAAACTCTGGTGAAGGCATTCCTACGCCTAATTCAGTTTTGTTTCTTTGTTCATCTGCATATTGCTGAGCAAGACCTTTTTTTAAGTCTTCAAACATTTTAATTTGGGTGGTTACAAAATTTGGGGCAAGATCTGCTTGTTTTTGATCTAACAGAGATGCGAAATCAGCTGAAAATTTATTCATTTTAGCATCAAAAACTGTTTTTTCTAAGTTTAAAAACGCAATATAATCACCGCCATATAAATCTGCTTCCAGTTTAGATTTGGTTCTTAAAAAGTTATTTTCTTTTTCTCCTTTTCCGCTGATTGTAATTGTTTTATTAATATTCTTTGCATCAAAATTAATTTCTAAATTCATATCATTTGTAAGATATAAATTGAAGAACTTATCATAAAAAGTATTAAACAATATAGGTTTATCTAATTTTAGGGTATCTCTGTAGGTTCCGTTAGCAGCTACTTTTATGGTAACACTTTTTGAACTAATGGGATCAAATAATCGTACGCCTAATCCTTCGATTGGATTTTCTATTTTTCCATGTACTACTGCATACTCTTTTTGCGCTATTATATTTTGGCAACAAAGCACTAAAACTAGTAATGCTAATGCTTGTAATTTTTTCATTTTTTTAGATTTATTAAATTCAAGTTTAAAAAATGAGAGTGTATCCATAATTTGATTATAGATTTTTATTTTTCAAAATAGGTACACTCTGCTTTTAGAATTGTGGCTAGTAGCCTTTGTTTTGTATAACTGTTTTATTTCCTGCTATTATTTGTAATGGAATTGGCAGGACAAATTGATTTGGAGATACCAAAGTAGCTTTGACTGATGATGCTGTAAGATTACCAAGATTTACATATCGTACGATATCAAACCATCCTTCGCCATTTTCAAAAAATAGTTCTAATAATTTTTCGTTGCGAATATCTTCAAGAAGAGTTGCTTTATCAGTAAGTTCTTTTTCGGCTACTCCGGCACGATTTCTAATTTCGTTTAGACTTTCTAATGCTACAGCTAGATCTCCACCTGTCTTGCGAGTTTCTGCTTCTGCTTTAATCAGGTATATTTCAGCAAGACGCAAATGATAGAGGGTATTTCCTTGAGATGCAATTGTATTTAAAAATGGATATTTACCGTTTCCATTCGACTTTTTTGTGGTGTTTGAGTAGGCAAACGCAAAACGTGGATCGTATCCTGAACCTGTACCTGATAAACTTCCGTCGTTTAAAGTTCCTGCCTGAGCATCGGCTAAACTTTTTAAGGTTTGACTGTATGTTGTGGTGTTTACCTGATACATGGCCGTTTTTCCTTCATTATCCGGGCCTGTTATTGGAGCGAAAATAACTTCAGACGACTTGAAACTGTTTTTGAATATATCTGAATATTGTGCTTCAAGCATATAACCTTCGGCATTGTTTATTACTTCATCTGCCAGAGTAGCGGCTTCAGTAAATTTTCTTTCGTACAAATAAACTTTCGATAACAAGGCTTTGGCAGCAAGACTTCCAGAATAAAAATGGTCTACGTTTACTGGGCCCATAAGCGATGCATATAGTAAATCATCTTCTATTTGTTTGTATACCTCTGCTACTGTATTTCTGGGTTTTGCCTCGAGTACTGTCGAAAAATTAGTTCTTAAAACTACTCCGTAAGAAGAGTTTAAATCGTAGAATTCTCCAAAATAACGCAACAAATTAAAATAAGTAAAAGCTCTCTGAAACTTTGCCTGAGCAATCATTTCCCCTTTTTTTTCTTCAGAAATACCAACGGCTTTCCCTGCTTCTAATTCCTGAATTAGGAAATTAGCAGAATTAATAATTTTGTAATGACCGCTATATAAATTAGTCAAAAAGATATTGTCGACCGGGACTTCGTTAGTGTTAAAACCTTTACTGCCACTCATAAAACCCGAGATCATTCCTTCGTTGCCATAAGCTGCTAAATGCAAGGGAAAGAAGCTTACATCAAACTCTTTTCCTAAATCATAAACACCATTTAGAACTAATTGAGCCGATGCTTCATCGCGTACAGTATTCTCTGTTGTTAATTTATTATTGGGTTGTATATCGTCAATATTACAGCTTGCAGTGGTTAATGCTAGTGCAAAAAGTAAAATCGTATTGATCTTTATAAAATGTTGTTTCATCTTTTTTTGAATTTAAAATTGAACTTGAACTCCTAAAGAGTACGACTTAGCTAATGGATACGGATCTTCATTGTTGATTTGATCTGTGATAGTGCCCCTTTCAGAGAAAGTTTCAGGATCAATTCCAGGCCATTTTGTCCAAGTCACCAAATTTGTTCCCGTTAATGTCAGTTTTGCTCTTTCTATACCAATTCTGTTGATTAGTTTTTGGTCGAAATTATAACTTAACTGGATGCTTTTTAGACGTAAATAAGACGTGTCATAAATGTATCTATCTGAAATTCTTCCATTAGAAGATGGATCTGTATATACTGCTTTTGCATAACGAGCATCTGGATTTTCAGGTGTCCAGGTGTTTAGAGCATATTCAGTATATTTATTTTCTCCCAGTGTGTTATAAATACCTGTTGGAATTGCACTCCAAATTGATTTTGCTCCTACAGAGTATTGAAAGAATGCATTTAGACTAAAATTCTTGTAAGCGAAAGTATTTGATATTCCGCCAAAAAAGTCCGGTTGAATATTTCCTATTATCGCTCTGTCATCAGCATTAATTTGACCATCGCCATTAACATCTTCCATCATAAAATCACCAACAGTAGTAGAGGCTTTATCATAAATTCCTGATGGCGAAGCTGCATTCAAAGCATCAACTTCGTCTTGCGATTGGAAAATTTTAGCTACTTTATATCCCATAATAGTACCTACAGGCTGACCCTCGATGTAATAATCTAATTGATAAGGATTAATACTGGCGCCGTTTAATTTTTCGAGTTTATTTCTGTTTAAAGACCAGTTAAAATTAGTCGACCAAACAAAATCCTGACTTCTGATGATATCGCCGCCTAAAGTGATTTCGATTCCTTTATTTGAAACATCCATGAAATTAGAGAAATAAGAGTTAGGTCCTAGTTCAAAAGGAATTGGTGTTTTTACTAAAGCACCGGTTGTTTTTCTATCATAAATATCAAAGCTTCCTTTTATGCGATTGTTGAAGAAACCGAAATCTAAACCTAAATTAACCTCTTTGGTAGTTTCCCATCCAATGTTTGGATTTGGGAAATTGTTTTCTGGAACAATAGCCGAACTTCCGTTATAGATGTTAGATGCTGTGTTTTGAAAAAACTGTAAGAAAGCAAAATCCGAAACGTTAGTAGAACCCACTTTTCCAACACTCGCTCTTAGTTTTAAAATGTTGATGTTGCTTACATCAGCTAAAAAACTTTCATTGTTAATGTTCCAACTGGCAGACAAAGACGGGAAGTACGCTCTTTTATTATCCGGACCAAATTTTGAAGAAGTATCAGTTCTAAAATTTACAGTAGCATTATACAAATCTTTGTAACCATAATTCAAACGAGAGAACAACGAATATAATCCTGTTTCTATACGATTACTGGCATATCCAATTACAGTTCTCGCTGATGTTGCATTGATTAAAACCTCATCATCAGGAAAACCACTGTAAAAATGATTTGAATTATTAAAGTTTGTTTTATCCCATGCAGCACCTGCTAATGCACCAAATTTGTGTTCTGAAATTTTAAAATTGTAATTGGCAGTTAAATTCGTGGTGATATTAGAAACTAAACCATCTGCTTCACTTAAATAGGAATCATTAGGAAAATATATAAAATCAGTTTCTGTAATTTTAGGAATAAACGAACTGTTTTTATTGTAAAAAACAGAAGCATTAACGTCAGCTTTTAACTTTAAATCTTTTAATGGCTCCACTTCAATATAAGTATTCCCAATAAAATTATAGGTTTTGTTATTGGTTTTGTTGCTCAATCGCATTAACGGATTTGGCTCTAAAGTCATGAACCCGTATTGATAATCCGGCTGACCTAACAATTTACCATTTTCATCTCTAATGGGTAAATCCGGCCGAGCGCGAGCAATTGAAGTGTTTATTGTAAACTGATTTAAAACATCGTTTTCTCCAGAATTAACCTCTGTATGACCAACATTTACAGAGCTTCCTATTTTTACGTGATTGCTTATATCAGTATCAAAGGAAATCCCTAAATTATATTGTTTCATTTTATCATTTATAGTTAAACCCTCTTGGTCTATAAATGAAGTACTAAAATTATAATCCGTTTTTTCGCTGCCACCGCTCAAACTCAAATTAGCTTGTTTTGTTACAGCCATACTTCTAAAAACTTCTTTGTTCCAATCTGTATTAGCATTTCCAAAATAATTATCGTTGATACCGCCATTACTTACCTGAAAAGTATCGAAATCCAAATCTACTTTGGCAATATTTGCTAGATCATAAGATAAAAAGGGATCTAGTTGACCACTGTTCATTGCATCAACACTATTGTTAACCAATAAATTGTAAAAGCTTTTATATTGATTTGAATTTAAAGCACCAACTTTCTTGATAGGCTGAGCAAATGTCGTTGCATAAGAGAAGTTTACTTTTGGAGCTTGATTTTTTTTACCTCTTTTTGTTTTAATAATAATAACTCCGTTCGCCCCACGAGAACCATAAATAGCAGTTGCTCCGGCATCTTTCAAGACATCAAAACTTTCTATATCATTAGGATTCAAAGTGGATAGGGGATTAGCGCCTTGTAAAGCATCAATGTTAAACGGCACGCCATCAATTACAAATAAAGGTTGATTTAATCCGCCTCCTACTGAAGAGAATGGCGAAGTAATTCCTCTAATATTTATACGAACCGGTGCACCCGGACGACCTGTATTTTGTGATACTTGAACGCCTGCTGCTAAACCCCCCAATGCTCTGTCAAAACCTATCGTTCCTGTAGCTGCCTGTACGATATCTTTGGCATCTATAGTAGATACGGCACCAGAAAATTCGTTGCGTTTTTGCTTGCCATAACCCACAAGTACAACTTCTTCGAGCTCATTTAATTCTGGTGAAAGAACAATTTTAAAAGCGGTCTGACCATCAACTGCTACGCGTCTAGGTTCGAAACCCACATGAGATAAAATCAAAAATTTGGCATTGTAGTCAGAAACAAATTTGAATCTTCCGTCAAAGTCTGTGGTTGTTTCGTAATTTGTTCCTTCTATCATTACAGTAACGCCTACTAATGGTAATCCGGCTTTATCGGTAACAATTCCTTCTAAGTGTTTTTGCTGAACAGCTACATTATTTTCTGTCTTTTTTTCGGGTGTATTTATTTTTTTAAGAATAATTTGATTGCCCAAAATTTGATACACAATCGTACTATTGTTGAATAATTTTGATAAAACTGAGCTTAACTGTTCTTGCTTAACATTCAGAACAATTTTTTGGCTGATGTTTAATTCAGTTCGGTTATAGAAAAAATGAAAATCAGTTTGTTCTTCAATAAGCTGAAGAACATTAGTCAAAGCTACCCCTTTTACATCCATGGTAACTAAGTTTTTTTGTCCGTAACAGCTTGATGCATTGACCTGTAAAAGACTGGTAAATAAAAATAAGAAAGTTAATTTCATTTTTAAATTATGGGTATTGAAAATGTGCTTCAACGCACTTTTGGTTCGTTGTTTTTTCATAAGTTTACACTTGGTTTAATTTTTTAGTTTTAGATTAAATCAGCATTTAAAATTGACGAGGAGGGTGTTGACGCACCTTCCTTTTTTTTGGTTTGGTTACTACATTTTTTTTGGTTTGGTTATGGTTATTACTCTATTGTTTATGGTATAATTAAAAGCTTTATAAGTTTGAAAAGTTTTTAAAACTTGGTCAATATTTTCGTTTTTAAAAGTGGCTGTGATAACAATGCTATTCAACTCTTCGTAATTGTTTATAATTTGAAGATTGTATTTTCGCTCTAGTTTGTTGGTAATAACAGCAAAAGAATCATCTATAAACATAAGCTCTCCAGAAACCCAGGCAATATATTTTCGAACTTCTACTGGTTCTACTTTTAATTGTTTGTCCTCAAAATAAGCACGTTCAGATGGTTTTAAGATTACTTCTTCATTATTTAAATGATCAGATGCAGCTACTTTTCCTTCGACTAAAACGGTATATGTCTTGGCATCTTTTTTATAAGAAGTCACATTAAATTTAGTTCCCAAAACTCTTACATTCATATCATTTGAACTTACCAAAAATGGGTGTTTTGGATCTTTTGTTACAGCAAAATAAGCTTCACCATCCAGATATACTTGACGGTTTTCTCCCTTAATAAATTGTATCGGGAATTTTAAAGATGTTCCGGAGTTTAATTGGATATTGGTACCATCAGATAAAATCAATTCAAATCGTTTTCCGTTGGGTACACTAATTGTATTATACACTAGCTTATTTAAATTCGGGTTTTCGGCATAAACGATTTTATTTTTGTTTTGATTTCCAATTATTTGGCCCTGATTATCTTTAATTATTTGTGTGTTTACAGGATTGATAACTTGTATGTTTCCATTTTCTAGTTGCAGTGTAATGGATTCTTCTCTTACAGTTAATGGAGTGTCTTTAGTTGTAAAAACATCTTTAGTTTTAAACATATAAAAAGCACTTAAAAACACTATAAAAATTGCAGCGTATTTAAAATAGGAGCGAATGCTAGATTTAGAAAAAACATTTTCTTTACGTTGGATTTTTTCCTGCTTGATTTTTTGTAGAAATTGTTTTTTTGCAGCATCAGTATTAACACTTTTCATGCTATAATTAACCGTATAGTTGGTTTTGATCAAGTTATTGAAAACCTTTTGATTATTTACATCTTCTTCAAGCCAGTCTGAAATAGCATTTATATCTTCTTCAGAAGCTTGATTATTTATAAATTTTAGGATTAATATTTCAATTTTTAATTGTGCCATTTTTGATTATTTAGCCTATGACGAACCAAAACAACAATACCCTACCATTTTGAGAATATTTTTTTATTATTAGTACTATTTTAATTAATATTACTTTAATTTGCTTTTATGAAAAGCGATCTTTTTAGCGATAATACCATTTTACTCGAATCTCTAAAAGAAGGTAATGAACAAGCATATACCTATCTTATGGACGCTTATTACCACCAATTATGCTTGTATGCCGATGGTTTAATTCGAAATATTTTTGCTGCCGAAGATATTGTTCAAAATGTATTTGTGAGATTGTGGGTACAACGTGATAAGCTAAAAATTGATCAATCTTTCAAAAGCTTTTTATACAAGTCAGTATATAATGAATTTATAGACCAGTATCGAAAAAATCAATTGATTTCAACAGTTGAGAAAACATATTTCGAAACCTTAAATACATTTGTTATGGATGACAATTCCGAAACCTTCGAACAAATGCTTTTAGTGATAAATAAAGAAATTGAAAAGCTTCCGCCAAAGTGCAAAGAGGTTTTTACTTTAAGTAAAAAAGAAGGATTGACAAATAAGGAAATTGCAGAATATTTGAAGATTTCTGTGAAAGCAGTCGAAGCACAAATTACCAAAGCATTTTCGTTGTTAAGTGCCTCTTTGGATGAAAAAAGCAGAGCATTCTTTTTTCTGTTATTTGGTAATTGAAAATCTCTAAAATTATTTTAAAAACAAAGAAATCTACAACGGAAATTTTTAATAAAACCGTTGTAACAGATTCTTATTAATTAAGCAATAGAATGTTGTTTTATTAAACATTTCGCGGTTCGGAATTTGAGGATAGTATTACTGAATTTGGGGATGCATATTATTTTGACGGTACTCTTAACTTTGAGTGAATCTAAATAAAAAATGTTATGAGTTCTACTACTTCAAAATTCGACAAGTTACTGAAAGAGTCAAAAGAATACGGAAAGGTGAATCACCAACCAGATTCTAGTAAGGAAGTTCAATTGAATACTCCCGAAAAAACAATGCCTTTTTCAGATCAAATTGGCAATTACCAACGAAACATCGGAATTCCTCCAAAATCGTATAAAGACAGTAAAATTTACATCGTAGGAAGCGGTATTGCAGGAATGGCTGCTGCCTATTATTTTATTCGTGACGGTCAGATTCCTGGCGAGAATATTATTTTTCTGGATCAGTTACATGTCGACGGCGGATCACTTGATGGTGCAGGTAATGCTGAAGAGGGTTACATAATACGAGGCGGACGTGAGATGGATATGACGTATGAAAACCTTTGGGATATCTTTTAGGATATTCCGGCATTAGAACTTCCGGCACCTTATAGCGTACTCGACGAATACCGTTTGGTAAACGATAATGATCCTAATTATTCTAAAGCGCGACTTATTTTCAATCAAGGACAGATAAAAGATTTTAGCAAATTTGGATTAGAAAAAAAAGACCAACTTGCTATTATAAAGTTGCTATTAAAGAAGAAAGAAGATTTAGATGATATTACCATTGAAGATTATTTTAGTGCTTCTTTCCTAAACAGTAATTTCTGGTTTTTCTGGCGTACGATGTTTGCTTTTGAGAACTGGCATAGTTTACTAGAATGTAAATTATACATGCACCGTTTTTTACATGCCATAGATGGTATGAAAGATCTTTCGTGTTTGGTTTTTCCTAAATACAACCAATATGATACATTCGTTACACCTCTTAGAAAATTTCTTCAAAGCAAAGGTGTACAAATTGAATTAAACACGCTTGTAAAGGATTTAGTTCTTCATAGTAATACTGATGGAAAAATAGTAGAATCGATTTTAATCAATCGAGATGGTAAAGATGATACAATAGTGGTAGGCAAGGACAATTATGTAATTGCGACAACAGGCTCGATGACAGAAGATACTATTTATGGAGACAATAAAACTGCTCCGGCAATCGATTTGAATAGTAGTCCAAGCGGAGAAAGTGCCGGTTGGAAACTATGGAAAAATCTGGCAGCCAAATCACCAGTTTTTGGAAAACCTGAAAAGTTTTGTGGCAATATTTCAAAATCTTCTTGGGAGTCCGCAACGCTTACTTGTAGACCTTCGGCTTTTGTAGAAAAAGTAAAAGAGTTATGCGTAAATGACCCGTACTCGGGTAAAACAGCCACTGGAGGAATTTTTACTATTAGCGATTCAAATTGGTTAATGAGCTTTACTTGTAACAGACAACCCCATTTTCCAGAGCAGCCAGATGATATTTTGGTTATTTGGGTCTATGCTCTTTTTATGGATAAAGAAGGTGATTATGTTAAAAAGACAATGCCACAATGTACAGGAAATGAGATTTTGGCCGAATTAGCACATCATTTAGGCATTATTGATCAGTTGGATAATATTATAGAAAATACAATTGTTCGCAGTTCGTTTATGCCTTACATTACATCTATGTTTATGCCTAGAGCAAAAGGTGATCGTCCGCAAGTTGTTCCAGAGGGTTGTTTAAACTTAGGTTTAGTAGGACAGTTTGTAGAAACAAATAACGATATCGTATTTACAATGGAAAGTTCTGTTCGTACAGCCAGAATAGCGGTTTATGAGTTGCTGAATTTAAACAAACAAGTACCAGATATTAATCCATTGCAGTATGATATTCGTCATTTACTTAAAGCTGCACAATCTTTAAATGATTATGAGCCTTTTGTAGGTCAGGGACTTTTACGAAAATTCTTGAAAGGAACATATTACGAGCATATTTTAGTCGAAAATAATGAAAATCAGCAAGAGCACGAGTCGTTCTTTACAGAACAGCTAAATAAAGTGAAACAGTGGGTAGGAGGAATTATAGACTAACGATTGTAAAATAGAATCTTTAGATTCATTATTCTAGATCACAATAATCTTGAAGTAGCGCTAAGTTTTTTTTGACTTAGCGCTATTTTTTTTGCTTTTATTCTACTTTGATAGAAATCATTTTATAAGAATCGTTAAATGAATTTATTGTAAAATCTCTAAAGTTTGTAGGTATTTATGCTAAAAAAAAGTGTATTTTTATGATTAATTAGTTTCCAAAAAAACATTTTTAATTTTAGTGGTATTTAGACATGATGGAACAACATTATGATAAAATAAGTGATACATTGGCCTACTTTGGTATTGATTACAGTTTACCATATTATGTTTCGACAGGCAAAAAACGGTTAGATTTTCCACAGAAACCTTTTCGGATGGATTATTACTCGCTCTGCATTTGTATGAGCGGTGACATGGTTATTGCGATTGATGGCCAACAGCATTTTGTAAAGCAATTTACAGTACTACTTGCAAGACCAGCTACAATAATTGCTTTTCAAGATAATAGCGAAGATTTTAAAATGAAACTGCTTTTTTTTGAAAAAGAGTTTCTGCTCAAAAATATTTCCGATCCTTTTATAATTGAAAGATTGACATTTTTTAAAGACCGATCCTACGAGCTAATACATTTAAATGAGCAACAAGCCAATAAGCTGATCAAACTTATGGAATATCTGGATAGTAAAATCCACGCTGATTTGAAATTTAGGGATGAAATTGTTCGAACGATTATATTTAATCTGCTGTTAGAAACGGCTGAGTTTTTATCAGCAATAGAAGTTGCTACCGACTTAGTTTCGGAAAATCCAAAAGATACCTATTTTCGATTTCTTAATTTGGTGATGGATAATATCACGCAGCACAAAGCAGTACGATATTATGCTCAAAAATTGCATGTTTCAAACAAGTATCTTATCGAAATTGTAAAAAAAGCAGTTGGTAAAACACCGCATGAAATCATCGATGCCCATTTATTAAAAGAAGCAGTTGTTTTATTAGGAAACCCCGCAGTCAATATTACCGACATTGCATATCGTTTGCGCTTTAATTCTGTTTCGGCTTTTGGTCGTTTCTTTAAAAAACACGCATCTATTTCTCCGACGGATTATCGACGACTACAAAAACTAGTTTAAATAATAACCAAAGGTGAGAACCGAGAGGCAAAATGTCAAAAATTAAGTTGGAAAGCATCTACTAGTTTTAGGTAATAATTAGAACTTTTGAAATGCATAATTGTTTTAAATGTACCAGAGCGATTATTTTTAATCGCTCTGGTAATTTTTAGATTCTAGCACAATGTAAATTGTCTTTTATTTGGTGTACTTTTTTCTAAGAAGAGTTATCTCTTTAGGTCCAATTCCTATTTCCTGCTGTAAAAAATTCTCGATACTTCCGTATTGGGTTTTAAGTCCTGAGAAGAATGTGCGGATAAGTTCCGGCTTCAATGCCATTTCATTTTCTATTTGTTCCTGACTCAAACCACTCATTTTAGCGAGAGGTGCCATCATACCTTTATTCATTTTCTTAAGATAGATATTTGATGCAACATAATCTTCTTCGATTGTTTTCTGAGGAACATTTAAGATATAAAGAAACAAGGCAGTAGCCATTCCTGTGCGGTCTCTTCCGCCAGTGCAATGATACATTATAGCTTCTTTATTATCTAGTACCAATAGTTTTACAAATAAAGGACGGAAACGGTCCCCGCTATATTTTACAGCATCAGTGCCATAGAATTTTTCAAGAAAACCACCTTCTTTTAATAGCTTAACCATCTGTGCTGGATTTGGAATACTGTCGCTTCCTGCCGGACTAAGGGTGTAATCTGTATTTTGCGGCAAACGATCCGGAGCCGCTTTTGCTTCTGCAACACCTCTAAAGTCTACAACGGTATGAATCCCTTTTTTATCCAGAATAGACACATCATTGTCTGTCAATTTATCAATAGCTGCACTTCTGTATACTTTTCCCCAAGCAACCTCTTTTCCGTCTGTGGTTTTGTATCCGCCTACATCTCTAAAATTTAATCCTCCTTTTAGAGGAACTACTCTTTTTATGCTGTCTGTAAGTTGAGCATTTGCTAAAGTTTGCACTAATATGGCCATAACTAATATTGTCTTCTTCATTTTATTTTGGATTTTATTTATTAAATTATTTGTTTTAAAATATGTCATAACGTAAACCTGCCTGTCCACGGCTTCCATACCATTCTTGCGAAGTAATACGGCGTTTGTCATTACCCATATACATTTTAACCGGAGAGTCGCTTAGGTTGTTTAACTCGATAAATATTTTAAGCCTTTTGTTAATATTTACTGTTGCACAAGCATCTATAGTAAAATTTGAATCTGTCCAGATGTAATAATCAGGACCTAGTTGCTGATTGATCGACTCTACAGAATTTCCTCTGTAATTACCTGCAAGACGAACCATTACTCCGTTACGCTCGTAAAAAAGGATCGCATTAAATAAGTTTTTAGATTGATTTGGTAAGCTTGTTTTGTCATTATAAACAGTGGTTCCGCTAATGCGTGGTACTTCTGTTTTTGAATCTAAATAAGTGTAGTTAAATTCTACACCAAAACCACTCCAGAAACCGTTAAGGAAATCAAATCTTTTATTGATTCCAGCTTCAAATCCATATAAAGAAGCTTTGTTTAAGTTTTTTGCCTGAGTAACTAAATAATCGCTGCCATTAATGTTTTGCATGCTTAGATCTGTAAATACAACATCGGTAATGTTTTTGTAGAAAGCACCTCCTGATAAAATTCCGACATTGTCAAAATAGTATTCGCCCATTAAATCAAAATTGTTACTAAAAGTTGGTTTTAGATCCGGATTTCCCTGAGTAATTGTCATTGGCGAAGCTGTAGTATTTGTAGAACTCCCAGGTGTCATATCTCCAAAATTCGGACGAACAAATGTGCGTGTATAAGCGGCGCGAAGATTAGATTTATCGCTTAATTTGTATTTCAAATGTAACATTGGTAGAAACGAGTTATAATTATTTTCTACCACAGATGGGCTAAGTGTTATAACAGCAGGAGTTCCCTCTGTAGTTGCTTTAGTTCCGTTTAAGGTCATAGCTGTATATTCGTTGCGTATACCTGCTACGATTTTAAAGTTGTCTGTGGCATCGATTTCAGCCATGGCATATCCTGCAATTACATTTTCATCACCGGTATAAAAAGAAGTTGCATTTGTTTTGGATGTAAAATCCATAAATCCGTTAGCCTTTTGAAAAGATGCTCCATACATATCAAACAATTGATCTTTGGTCAATGGATTTACTATGAATTGGCTAAAATCACCATTCATGTTTCCGAAAAATTTACTTCCGCTAGGGAAATTAGTAGTTTGCAATGCCGAAAGTGGTACTAAAGCAGGTGAATTTGGAATCCCCACAGCTGCTCCCGGTAAATAGACGAAATTAGATCCATAAGTATTTGTTCTGTCTTTATGACGGTATTTTGCCCCAAACTTTAAATTAACTTTTGAACTGGCTTCCACTTTTAAATTCACTTGCCCAATTTGATCTCTTTCACTATTATTTAGCTGAGCGATCACCAATTGATTAAGTAAAAGTTTTGAAGGATCCATTACTTCGCCTGGATTTGTAATACCGGTTTCAAAATGATCTACGGTACCACCAACTCCGTTTGGAGAATCAAAACCCCAATAGCGTTTTCCATCGCTTGAAAGGTCATTAAAACCACCTGTTATTTTTTGACGGAAAGTAGCAATAGGAAGTCCTTTGTTGGCAGAAGTTGGAGGAGTATCTAAATAGTATTCTGATTTATGATTGCTGTAACTCCAGTCCAGTTTAAATTTTTCGTTCATTTCATGCTCTCCACCAATTTCAAAGCCATTTAATGCAGTTTGATAATGCGAATATCTATAGTTGTATTGAAAACGAGAGTTAGTATAATCAATATAAGATTCATAAACAGGACGAATATCATCAAATTTATTAGCCATACCTCTAAAAAATATTTTATCAGAAGGCGTTAGTTTATATTCAGCACCAACATTTAATCCTTTCGTTTCGCGCTCACCCATGTAGCGCTTAAAAAGTACCGTATTCAATGATTTTTTTTGTTCAACAACAGTTGCACCGGTATTATAAGTGGCAGCAAATTCGTCAGATCCCCATTGTCTGCTCCAAATAGCTCCGGACACGATTACGCCAAGTTTGTTATTAAAGAATCGATCTCCATAAGTCAACGATGCATTATAAGTGCCGTTTTCGCTAAAGGTATTATATCCGCCCGCAGCACTTACATTAAGGACACGTTTTGATGGAGCAGTGCGAGTAATAAAGTTGATAGATCCGCCAATGGCATCTCCCTCCATATCTGGAGTTATAGCTTTTGCAACTTGTACATATTGAATCATTTCTGACGGTACTGCGTCCAAAACAGAAGATCTGTTCCCCATAACATTTGAACTCGGAAGTCGATTGCCGTTAAATAGGGTCGAAGTCCATGCAAAAGGAGTTCCTCTTACAGTTGCCTGATCTGCCTCTCCATGATAACGGGCAACAGCAACTCCTTGCATACGCTGTACAGCTTCGGCAGCATTACGGTCTGGAAGTTTTCCTATTGCATCTGCTGCCATCACATCCATAATGGCAAGTGAATTTTTCTTAATACTGTATGCCTTTGCTTGCGAGGGAGCCATTGTACCTTTAACAACGATTTCTTTTAGTGAGCTCGAACCATCTGGTGACATTTGAATGAAACCAAGATCATTTATTCCTTTTACAAGAGTTATAGTTATAGATTTTGTTTCAAAACCTATGTAGCTAATCTCGATAGTAGCTTGTCCTTCTGCTGGTGCTGTAAGGGTAAAAGCACCTTGTAAATCTGAAATTACTGAATTGTTGAATGTTTTTCCAGCAATGTTTGCTGTAGGCAGTGTTCCGGCATCGCTGCTAATAACTCCTTTTATAGTCTGCGCATAATTTGATGTGATAGAACTAATTGTAAAGATGCTTGCGAAAAGTATTTTTTTAAATATCTTATCTTTCTTAAACAAAGATTTTAAAGTAATTGGTGGTGTCATGTTTTGTAGTTTTTTTGCAAAGATTGCAGGGATTTAAACTACGAAACGACTTTATCGAACTAGAACTACTTTTATAAAGTGCCAATCTTTTGGTTTTTTGTTAAGTTGTTGATTATGTGTTAATTATCGCCTGTTATTAAATTGTTATGAATCAATTGTTTTGCATTTACTAAACATTAAATTAACAGCACCATGGTACTTTAGCACAAAGATTTTAAGATGAAATATATAATTGCCATCGGGATATTTCAGGCATTATTAGCCGTGATACTACTTTTAAGAAGCAGATTCCGAAAAAACGCTGATGACCTGCTGATATCATTAGTGATCTGTATAGGATTACATCTCTCTATTAAGTTTTTCATTTTTACTTTTGTCGAAGATCAGCAGGTTCTTAATATGATGAATACTTTTATTGGATTTTGTTACATTCCGCTATTGTATCTCTACACATTAAAAACCATTCGGCCAGAATTTGTCAGTGCTTCAAAATGGTATCTTTTTATTCCGTTTATTATAGGCGCAATTGGCTATTTTTCTACAGTTTGTGTTTTATCAGTAACTTCGCCAAAAGCCTATTTAGTGTTATATTGGTACAATACCATTAGCTTGTATACACTACTTCCGTTGGATATTATTTTTTCCTGTGGTATAATTTATCTGGCGATAAATAAATTGCCGCGAAGCTCTCAGGAAAAAAAATTGATCGTTCAGCTGGCATCACTTTTTTTATGTATTGGAATATTAGGTGTTTTATTTACGATTTTTAGTACTGCTACTTTCTCTTTAAATTATCTGAGTCGATCTATTATTTATGCGCTGCTTATTGTAATTACAATTAGAATAATTACTTATAAATATAGTTTTGTAGATCCTGTTTCTCATGTATCTGGAAATGAAATATTATTATCTTCTGTCCATTACAATTTATCTTCAGAAATTAATGACGGAATTAATTTTGCAACTGCAGACAACTATTTACCAGATTCTATTGTTGAAAATAATATAAGCACAGAAAAAGAAACGCTTCAGCCTCAAAAGCGAAAAGAGATTTTAAGCCAAAGCGAAATGTTTAAAATTTTGCTAAAACTAGAAAAAGCAATGGAAAACGAGCATTATTACAGAGAAAGTGATCTAACGCTGGACAAGCTGGCAAAACTTACTAATATCAACAAATATCATATAAGCGAAACATTAAATCATTTCGTTGACAAGCCATTCTATACTTTTGTTAATGAGTACAGGATCGAATATGTAAAAGAAAAATTAAAGAGTTTATCTGAAAAAAACAGCAATATTAATATCCTCGATTTGGCTTATGAAGCCGGCTTTAATTCGAAGTCATCATTTAATCGATATTTCAAAGAGATTACCACTTATACACCAAGAGAGTATGTAAACTCAATTTCTAAGGAAATCTTAGTTTCATAAATAGTAGGTTTTAAAATTGCTCAGGTTAGATAGTATTATTTGAAAATTATTAAGGCAGTACGTCAAAATTTAATATTACCATGGATAAAGTAAAGGTTAATAGTGAAAAATACGGCAATATGATCTCAGCAACTATTTCGTTATGTTTATGGAATTTCCAAAAATGATTTTAAAATTGAATAAAATATTCTGATAACAATTTTTACCCAA
>Ga0302173_10000759_pt1 | contig 17002 bp, 11 predicted proteins | sample I_Fen_N3_1_FD_198785 | JGI IMG/M metagenome (GOLD analysis project Ga0302173, IMG submission 198785) | Peat permafrost microbial communities from Stordalen Mire near Abisko, Sweden - I_Fen_N3_1 | ecosystem: Environmental > Terrestrial > Soil > Wetlands > Permafrost | place: Sweden: Abisko... | reverse complement strand
AAAAAAACATCTTCCCATGCTTTAGTTTCTTCTATTTTAAAGTATTTTTCAAGGATTTTTTTTATTTCTTCAACATTTGAGCTTAAAAGTGGATTTAAATTTCTAAATGTAAACTCTTTTATTTTTTTGTTAGGCAATATAACCTTTATTTTATTATTGAATACTTTGCCTCTTTCCTTATTAATATCCCAGATAAATATTTCACCATATTCCTTTATATATGAGCTTACTTCTTTAATTAATTTTTCTTTTTCTAAACTAGTCCATATTTTATTTAAATCAAAGAAAAATGTACACGCATCATATTTTACATTTTTTAATTCTATTTTTGTGTCATTAGATACATAATCTAATGATAATTCTTCCTTTGCTTCTTTTGAAATACTATATATAATCCCAAGATTTTTTTCTCCAACATCTAATATATCTCCTTGCAAGATAACATCTTCTAAATCAATTACTAATGTTTTCCCCATAGTTTTGCCTCCATCTTTTTTATCTTTATAGTTTTATATTAACATTTTTTTCCATATTGTAAAATACGTAAACTTATTTAGTTTGTTATATTATTTCAAATATAGATACACAAAACTTAAGTTATATTTATAATTGGTATTAAATTCAATACGTACCATACTTAAGAGCATATCTAAACAGAGAAATTGGATACATATTTGTAACCACAAGGGTCATAATATGGAGTAGGCATTGAAAATAAGCTGTTGAAGCATCTTAATGGAAGGTTGTTCCATTTATGCTTGTCATAAGCTTGCTTAGGAACATGCGTAAATGGGTGCAACCTTCCATTTAGATGCTTCCAGCGAAATTTTCACAGTCCTACGGAATAAATATGTATTCAATTTCGGTGGATATTCACATAAGTACGATTTCCACTGCGAGTATCTATATTAATCAATTATTTTTTGATTTTTTTGAATGTACTTTGAACATTAACAAACAAACTAATGTAACAAAAAGTGAACTTATAAATATCCAAATTGACTTTGGAAGGTTAAATTTAAAATTTAAGTTATTAGATTGTAATTTATAAATACAACCTATACCACTATCAAGTATATAAATATCCCCTGATGAATATTTTATTCCTTTTATTTTGCTTTCATCTTTCAATTTTAGTAAATTAAATGTAATACTATCTATAGTTATTTCAGATATAACATTTTCCTTGCTGTCAAAATATATTCTTGTGTTCTTATCTAATATTTTCCCTTCTTTATCTATAGCTAAATACCTTATTGTTCCAACGTTTGAATATTGGTATATGGGCGCTGAAACACTTTTATTAGGAGGATTTGCAATAAGTGTTGAAACCAATTTTTCACCTTTAAATCTAGGTGAACTTATAGGGTCACCTCCACTAAAATCAGGCCAACCATACCATTTTCCTTTATCTATTTTATAAAGATAATCAAAGTCTCTATTTATAGGTCTTTCTCCAGTATTCTCCATGCCCCCAACAATTCCAATTAATTTCCCTTCACTGTCTAAATCCCAACCTTTAATATTTCTTATTCCAGATGCATATAATGATGATTTATTATTATTTAAATCTATTTCCACTATACAAGCATTTGCTAAATTTTCTGTTCTTATCCTTTGCCCTTGCTCACTTGAATTTCCATATGGCATAAATGCACCAGTTTTCTTTTCTCCGTAATTAAATCCATTTAGTGTTATATCAATCGAACTTCTATCATAAGGAATTTTATCTAATAAATAGTTGCTATCATACGAAACTACACCCGAATTGGTAGCAGTTCCTATAGATAAAAGAAGTTTTGAATCCTTTACGATTAAGTTTCTATCTATATATTTTCCTTCACAGGGTATATTTTCTAGAATTGATTTCAATTTTTCGTTTTCTAAATTATATTCATACAAATTTGACTTAGAAATGAAATATAATTTATTATTATAAAATATTATGTTTTCTATTTTTAATTCTTTAGATTGGATTAATGTTTCTTCTCTGCCATCTTCTTTAATTATCTTAATATGATTGTCGTAAGCTATATAAGTATTTTTCTTTTCATCTTTATCAAAGGCTACAGAATTTTTGCAATTCTTATATGCAACACTCCAACTAATATTATTTTTCAAAATATTCATTCTGTATTGATTAGAAAACCTATATAATCCAAAAGCTAAAACAACTATTATAATTGAAAAAATTAAAAACTTTAGAAACCTTTTCACTTCGCTCTCCCCTTACTGTTTTAATGTGCCTTAGGGAGGTTCAAAAAAATAACAAGTCAGTATGCTAGTCTATTTTGCGTAATACTTCGTCGCTAAGTCTCACTAATAGGCGTGCTATGAGCAAGCCTTAGCTCCTTGTCTGACACAAAATATACTTCGCATCTTTGACTTGTTATTTTCTTTCACCTCCCTTAGTTATCTAAAAAATAACTTACCAAAGATATTTATGTATACAATATAATTTCTCTATTAAATTTATATTGTAAAGATACTAAAATAAGACCTCTCTTTAAAACTCTTGTTTATATTGGTATACTGTATATTGGTAATATACATCTATAAAACTAGGAGGAAGACATATGATAGACCCAAGAAATACTACCCTTGCAAATAATTTAATTAATTATTCTTGCGAACTTAAAGAAGGCGAGAAAGTACTTATCGAATCTGAAGGTATAGAAACACCTTTAGTTAAAGAACTAGTCAAAGAAGCGTATAAGGCAAAAGCTATTCCCTTTTTAACAGCAAAGAACAGTGAATCTAAACGTGAATTACTTATGGGTGCTACTAAAGAACAATTAGAGCTTATGGCTAAATATGAAGTTTTAAGAATGAAAGATATGGATGCTTACATAGGCATTAGAGCTAGCAATAATTCTTCTGAGCTTTCAGATGTTCCTGAAGAAAAAATGAACTTGTACAATAAATATTTTAGATCTCCTGTTCATTCTGATATAAGAGTTCCACATACTAGATGGTGCGTTTTAAGATATCCTAATTTTTCTATGTCTCAAAGTGCAGATATGAGTACCGAAGCTTTTGAAAAATTCTATTTTAATGTATGTAATTTAGATTACTCTAAAATGTCAAAAGCTATGGATTCGTTAGTAGAATTAATGAACAAAACTGATAAAGTAAGATTGGTTGCACCTGATACAGATTTAACTTTTTCAATAAAGGATATTCCTGCAATTAAATGTGATGGTAAAATGAATATTCCAGATGGAGAAGTTTATACTGCACCAGTCAAGACTTCTATTAATGGTACTTTATCTTATAATACTCCATCTGTTTATAATGGCTTCTCTTTTAATAATATTAAATTTGAATTTAAAGATGGTAAGATTATAAATGCCACAGCAAATAATACTGAGAGAATAAATGCAATTTTAGATACTGATGATGGTGCAAGATATGTTGGAGAATTTGCAATTGGTGTTAATCCTTATATTCTTCACCCTATGAAAGATACTTTATTTGATGAAAAAATAGCAGGATCAATTCACTTTACTCCAGGCGCTAGCTATGACGACGCTTCAAACGGAAATAATTCAGCTATTCATTGGGATTTAGTACTAATACAAAGAGCCGATTATGGTGGTGGAGAAATCTATTTTGATGATGTTTTAATTAGAAAAGATGGAATCTTTGTAATTGATGAACTTAAAGTATTAAATCCTGAAAATTTAAAATAATAAAATTCTCAACTTAAGTTTTCAATTTCTATACATAAACAATATAGAGGATAATAATTTACAATACCCTATGTAAATTATTATCCTCTATTATTATATTTTATAACTATGTGATAAAGTGCAACACTATCTCTTAACTTAAATTTAATTATAATTTATCAGCTAATTCTTCTAATGTTTTAGCTGTAAGATTTAATTCTTGTATAGATGCTGCAATCTCTTCTAATGCAGCTGATTGATTTTGAGAAACATCATTTGATTTAGTTAAATTGTTATTTATACTATTTATTGATGATGAAATATGTTTTATAACAGAATCAATCTTTTTTATAGATTCATTTGAAGAATTAGATAATTTTCTAATTTCTTGTGCAACAACATTAAATCCTCTTCCTGCATCTCCAGCCCTTGCTGCTTCAATTGATGCATTTAGTCCTAACAGATTAGTTTGTGAAGAAACGCTTTGAATAAATGTTACTATATCATCAGTATCCGCAGCTCTAGCATTAGCCTCTTTAGTTTCTGATAATAATTCTTGATTCATAGTAGCTAATTCTTGCACACCTTTAGCAACTTCACTTATACCTATAGATATTTGTTCAAGAGATTCTGATAAGTTTTTTGTAATTGTTGTGACAGCATTTTTCTTATGTAGACTTTTCGCTACTGCTAGAACACCAACAATCTTATTTTCTTCTTTTATTGGAATTGCAAATGATTTCACTTCAACTCCATAAACATGTGCTGGAATAACCTTTGATATATTCCTTCCAGTTCTTAGTACCTCAATTACAGCTCCACCATCTGGAATTAAGTCTCCCTCTTTTGCGCTTAATACCAAGTCTTTATTGTACATTGTATATAAGTATTTTTTTGTATCAGTTATTGCCATAGATATATCTTCATCAAAAAGTAGTTCTATAGATGGAATTGCATTATAAAAAAAGTTTATCATATCGTTGTCTGAAATTTTATTCAATATATTCTCCCCCTGTAACCATTATTTTTTTTAATTTATGTTATACATAATTATATCTTTTTTAAGTTAATTTGTAAACTCTTACCATATTTTGTGTTGTTTTGTTTTTTATTCTCGAATTTTATAGATGCATAAGTTCGTAGTTGTGCTTAATAAGTTCCGTGGTTGTGCTTCGCACTTTTTTTATATGTGAATATTTAAAGCTTATGTTGAATATGCTTTATAGTACTTTAAAGGAGTGAGTAATCTTTGGATAAAGATAATTTTTTCAAGAATTCTTTTTTACTAATAGCATCTAATGTAACTACAGGCATACTTGGTTTTATATTTTCCATTTATCTTTCTAAAATTTTAGGCGCAGAAGGAATGGGACTTTATAATTTAGTCATGCCTATTTACAATTTATTTATATGTCTTATGACTGCTGGAATAGTCGCCTCAATTTCTAAGATAACTGCAGTCTACACACAAAAAGGAGAACATAATAATATTGTAAAAACTATTAGAGTTGTTTCATTATTTAATATTTCTTGGGCATTTTTAATAGGAATTATAGTATTTTTTTCCGCTCCAGTACTAGGCAAATACGGTGTTAATGACACCAGAACTATCAATGCCATCAGAGTTATTTGCCCAGCTATGGTATGTATTGCAATTTCAAATATACTTAAAGGATATTTTTATGGAACTTCTAAAATTACAGTGCCAGCTATAATTGACATTTTTGAAAAAGCTATGAGAATTCTGACTGTCAGTATACTTATTTTCTTAACCAAAGTTCAAACTATTGAACATATGGTAACCTTAGCTACAGTTGCATTATGTATAGGTGAATTTCAAAGTTTATTTTTCCTTTTCATTTATTATAAATATTCCATAAATAAAATGCCTATTTCCTACGAAAAGCCTGAAAGTAGATTTCAACTTCTTTTTGATGTTGTTATTATATCAATACCTCTTTGTATGAATGGATTTTTAACTAATATTCTAGGAACACTTTCTACACTAATTGTTCCTAGGCGTTTGCTTATCTCTGGTTTTAGCTATACAGAGGCTTTAAGTATGATTGGAAGATATAATGGAATGGCTCTAAGTATAATAACAATTCCCTTAATTGTAGTTGCTACAATTAATACACTCTTAATCCCAGATCTTTCTCAAACTTTAGTACTTGGAAAACAATATGAAGCATCTGTTAGAATAAAAAAAGTTATTAAATTTGCATTTTTGCTTGGTATATCAACTACAATAATTTGTAGTATAATTCCAGATGCATTAGGACAAATGTTTTATGGTAGAAATGATTTAGGTTCATATATTAGATTTGCTTCACTTACTGCTCCAATATTCTTTCCAGCAATAACCATGTTCGGAATATTAAACGGACTTAATAGACAAGGTATTATTCTTAGAAACTCTCTAATTGAGGCTATAATTGAATTAATATGTCTATACATATTCACTGCAATTCCTTCAATTAACATCTTTGGATATAGCCTAACCATGCTCATAGCTTGTACAATTGGACTCATTCTTAATATGTATGAAGTTAATAAACATATTGAACTTAATTTTAGCAAATTAAATATAATAATATACGTATTGCTTGGATTCTTAACTTTCATAATTATAACCATATTTTCAAAACACATATTCACAAATTCTCTAATCCTAAACAATTTTATGGTAATTAGTTTTGTCTTCTTAATATTTGCATACCTTGGGACTTTAGGAGAAAATGAGAATTAGGGATGTAACAGAATTGAACATCCCTTAATGCACAATAAAAAATAGAAGGTATAATCTAGCACGGTAAGTTAGATTATATCTTCTATTTTTCATTATTTAAGTTTTACTCGTAAAAATCTAGGTAGTAAATTAAATAATCGAGGTGATATGCTATTTATATCACTCTTGTTAATTCCACCTAATAACATCATCAAATATAGATAAACAAAACCGCCTACAGCAATAATGAAAAGCGTAATAATTCCGTTTAACATACTACTGCTTCCATTTGCTAGTCTTATTATTATTGATGCAGGTGTTTTTAGTAATAATATTATACCTGCCATTGCTGCTGATGCAATAAGTGGTTTAATTACATTTCTAAACATAGGAATCTTTACTTTAAGAACTTTTCTTAATGCTTTTTTGTTTAAAAACATTGGTATTGCAAACCATAAAAAGTTTCCTGCTACTACTCCTAAAATATTTATTTCAGGTATTCCTACTAATACATAATTAGCAATTATCTTAGCAACTATTCCTATGCTGAATGTTCCAAGAACAAAATAAAGTTTATTTACACTTTGAAGTATTACAGTTTGTATTTGCACAACCGCCATAAGAACAAGTACTACAGAACCCATTACCATTAAATCAAAACCTTGATCCGTTCCATATAACAATTCAAAGACTTCTCTTCCGAGTATTGAAAGGCCTACTGCTGCTGGTACTGTTATTATAAAAGTTAGTCTAAATGCAAATGTAGCTTTTCTTCTTATTTCTTTTTTATCTTTTAATGCCATTGCTGCTGCAACTGCTGGCAATACGGTTGTCCCAAGTGCTGTTACAACTATAAGAGGAACTGATAATAGAGTTTTATATCTTCCAAGAACTCCATATAACACTTGAGACTGTTGCAAATTAAACCCTGCTACAGCTAATCTTCCATTTACATTTACCATATCTACAAGGCTACCAAAATTTTGAAGGCCAGCACTCAAGGTAATTGGCAAACCGTATTTTATTAATTTTTTAATTATATGTTTAGTTCTTACTCTTTTATTATTCCCTTGAGCTTCTATAGAATCTTCTTCAAACTCTTTCTTTCCATAAATATAAACCATATAAAGACATGCAACAAAAGCACCTACCGAAGTACCAACAGTACCTCCTGCACTACCATATTCAACACTTATTTTTACTAGAAAAAATGCACAAGTTAAACTAATTAAAATATTTATAACTTGTTCTAATACTTGAGATATAGCTATAGCTGCCATGCTATTTCTACCTTGAAAATATCCTCTATAAGATGATAACAGTGATGTAACAAATATACTTGGTGCTAACATTAAAATTCCATAAGATGCTGCTGGATTTCCAATTAACTTTCCAATAGGAAATGCAAGTAACATTAATAATAAAGTTAGTATTGCTCCAACTAAAGCTAAAATTGTTCTAGCTATTTTAAGAGTTCTTACTGCATCATTAGGTTTTCCGAGTGCAGTAAGTTCAGCCACCACTTTAGCTATAGCTGGTTGTGTACCTAAATTTGTAACTGCATAAACAAATAAAAATACCTCATAGCAATTTTGGTATATTCCGTATCCATCAAGTCCTATTATTCGTTGAAGTAGAGGTATGTAAAATACTGATATTATTTTAGTTAAAATTCCTGCTATTGAAAGAATTAAAAAGCCTCTATTACTATTATGGGCTGATCTCTCTTCCATAATTACCTCCTATCTAAGTGAAAATTTAAACACATCTTGTTTTATTTTTTTTAGTATTGGAGGTAATGATACTGCTATGGTCTTATTCTTTAAATAATCCAGCTTGCCATTAACATTTCTAAAAATTAATTTATAAGCATATAAATATTGATAATCTAAACCATATTTATTTTCAAAAAATGAATTTAATTTCTTATCTCCATATTTATTATCCCCAATTATAGGATTTCCTAAATGCGCTAAATGCGCTCTTATTTGATGACTTCTTCCTGTAATTAAATTAATTTCTAAAAATGAATACGCACCATTAGTTTCTACTATACTTATTTCCATTGCTATTTTCTTAGAATTTTTAACTTCGGTATCATGTACTGTTGAAATATTAGTTTCAAGATTTTTCACTATATATGCCTCATAAAATCCTGCTCTTATCTTACCTTTTGCTAAAGCAAAATAGTATTTTTTGACTTCATCTTCTCTAATAGCTTCATTTATACACTTTAACCCGTCAAAACTCTTTCCAAAAATAATTATACCTGATGTATTTCTATCTAATCTATTACATGCTGCTGGCGTGAATGTTAATTCATTTTCTGGCACATAATCTCCTTTATCATTCAAATATGAAAGAACATAATCTGTAAGTGTTGGTTCCTTACTTGTATTGCTATCTGAATGAACTAATACATTTATCCATTTCTCGAGTATTAACATATTGTCATCTTCATATGCAATTTTAATTCCCTTTGGATCAACTTTAATAAACTTATCTGTTTTATCTTCTTTTTTACTTTGTATGTATTTGATTTCTACTATATCGCCTTCTTCTAAGAAGTACTTTTCATTTTGTTTTGCCCCATTAACTCTTATATCTTTTTTTCTTAGAGCTTTGAAAATTGCACTTAAAGGTACATCCTTCAACAATTTTCTTAAGAATTTATCTAATCTTTGACCGGCTTCATTTGGTCCTATTTCTATTTTCAAATATAATCACTCCTAATTTTATTACACTTTGCATTATCTAGTTTTTTTGCCACATTGTCAATTGTATTTAGACACATTCAAAAAATAACAAGCCAGTATGCATAGTCTATTTGATTTATTATTTTCTTTCACGTGCATTAATTAGTTAGATAATTATACGCTGCTAAAGCTTGAATAGAAGCTCCAACGATAAGACAATCTTCATCTATATTAAATAAATTACTATGTGCAGGTTCTGTAGTTTTCTTTTCTTTGTTGCCTGACCCTAAAAAATAAAATGCTGATGGCCTTTCATTTGCAAAGTATGCAAAGCTTTCAACCCCCATTTTAGGTGCTCTTTGTTCCAAAACATTTTCTCTACCTAAAACTTCACTTGCACTATCACTTATTAAATCTACAAATTCATCATTATTATAAAGACAAGGGTAACTTTCATCTACCTTTATTTCTGCACTAGCTCTAGACATAATTGCAATTCCTTCTACAATTTCCTTTAATCTCTTTATCGCAAATTCTCTATCTTCTTTAGTCATTGTTCTAATCATTCCACTTAAAGTAGCCTCTCCAGAAATAATATTTTGAGCTGTTCCTGCATGCAGAGTTCCAACAGTTATAACAATTGGATTTACAGGCGCTATTTCCCTGCTTACTATTGTTTGAATCGCTATTACAATATGACTTGCAATAACTATAGGATCAACAGTAGTATGAGGCGATGCACCATGTCCTCCTTGACCTGTTATTTTTATACTGAATGGATTTGATGCAGCATTTACTACACCTTTTTTTATTTTTATAGTACCACACTCTGTTTCTTCATCCACATGAAGTCCAAGGATACAATCAACCTTTGGATTTTCTAATACCCCTTCTGTTATCATATCAGGAGCTCCACCTGTAGTTTCCTCTGCTGGCTCAAATAATAACTTTACAGTTCCAGAAAATTTATCTTTATTATTATTTAATAACTTCCCTGCCCCCATAAGTATTGTTGTATGAGCATCATGCCCACAAGCGTGCATCTTGCCCTCAATCTTTGATTTAAATTCACAAGTTTTCATATCATTAATTGGTAGTGCATCTATATCTCCACGTAGTGCTATAGTTTTATTATTTCCTTCTTTTGTCCCTTTTATAATTCCACATACTCCTGTTTTCGCTACTTCAATATAAGGAATTTCATTTGCTGTCAAAAAGTCTTTAATAACTTTAGATGTTCTAACTTCTTCAAATCCAAGTTCAGGATGTTCATGTAAATCTCTTCTTATTTCTATAAGTTCATCTTTTATAATATTAGCTTCTTTTCTAAAATCTATCATTCTTTTACCCCTCCATAATTCAAAAACAATAATTCATGTTACAAAATTAATTATTACTCCAAAAAACTTCTATTATATCGCCATCTTTTATTTTAGCTGTATAAGATGCTTTTTCTCCATTTAATTTTATATTAATTATTCCTTTTGCTATTGTTAAATCAAAATCTATGTAATCAAATACATCTACAATTACATAGTTTAATTTTCTATTTAATATTGTATTTTGCCCATTTATATTTACTGTTATGCTAGAAAGCTCTTCTTTAATAACTATTATTTCCTTTTGATCTACCGTTTGAATTTTTTCAAAGTTACTCATACTATCATTTTCTATACTTTCATCAGTGCTATCTTTTGTTATATTTTCTAAAACTGCACTTTCCTCTACAATTTCTTCAGCATCTTTAATTATAGTTATAATATGATCTCCCTCTGCGATTTCATAATTATTTTCCAGTAAAACTTCATCCTTTAATAAACTCACATCTTCTTTTAATACATACTTTTTAAAATCCTGCACCTTGCAAGGTAATAATACTTCTATTTCGTCACCATTATTTATAATATAATCGAAACTCTCTATTTTCTCATTTACAAGCATTACTGGATCTATATTTATAATTTCTTCATCCAAATAAATAGATATTGAATTTATATTTTTAATATGTTCTGATAATTTGGGAGCCGCATCTTTTCCATTTTGTGCGTATTCTAATATAATGTTATCACTTGCTTTAACTTCTGTTTCAAGAGTTGCTTCCTCTCCATTAATTGTAATCTTAGCATTAACTCCATATTCACCAAAAACAATTCTCTTACACCCATTATAATTAAATCTAATACTCTTTCCATTTTTACTTATAAGTAATGAAGGATTTATTCCAGCCTGAAGTAATACATCCATTATAGTATGTTTATGAGAATTAAATAAACTAATTGGATCATTATTTAAAATAACATCAATAAAATCATTGCCTAAACTTCTTATTGCAGTTAATGCTATTCCAAGGACTGTCACTCCTGCTGAACCTAATATATTATCTGAAATACATTCTGTAACCGCTTGCCTATCTTTAATTGCAATTCTTTTAGGTTGCAATTTCAAATTATCTGCAATCGATTCTAAAATACCCGGTGTATGCGCTCCGCCTCCTACTAAAAATACAGCACTAGGAGGTTTATCACCATTTAATTCTAAAATCTTATTAGAAATTTCTTCTGATGTTTTTTTGACAATAGCACTAATTAATTTAAATACATTTTCTGATAATATCGTATTTTCTAATCCTAAAACATCAATATATGTAACTTCTTTTTCTTTGCTTATAGATCTTTTTATATTTTCAGCAGTATTAAAATCAACTAAATATTCTTGAACAATTGCCTCTGTGATTTCATCTCCCGCCATCGGAACCATACCATAAGCCGAAATACTTTCCTTAGAACTTATAGCTATATCCGAAGTACCAGCCCCTATATCTACTAATGCAATATTTAAAAGTCTTAAGTTCTTTGGTATTGCAGCTTCCATTGCTGCTATTGGTTCCAATGTTAAATTTACAACTTTTAAATTAACCTTATTCATTACTGAATAAAGAGAATCAATTACAGACCTTGGCAAAAATGTTGCAATAACTTCCGCTCCAATATTTTGACCCTTATGTCCTGTTATATTAGATATTAAAAAGCCATTTAAATAGAAACCTTTTACTGAATATCCAACGCAATATAACTTCCCTTCAGTTGTAGTCGCTATTTCCTCTTCTGCTTTTTTTACAGCACTTAATTCAAGACTTCTTACAATTTCTTTATCTACTTCTTCATCTTCATTAAGTTCAATGTCTGCACGCACATCAACTGTTCTTAAAAATCTACCTGCTGCTGCAATAGATACTTCATTTAATTGTATTTGAAGTTCTTCTTCAAGATAAGCTTTAACTTTTTGAACAACTGATGCAACTAAATTAATATCATGTATCTGACCATCAACCATAGCTCTTTCTTCATGTTCTAAATATTTTTCACATACCACGTGGAACTTTTTATCTTTTATTATACCTACTGTTCCTATAATAGATCTTGTTCCTATATCTAAGGCAAAAATTATATCTTTTTGATTAAATCTTCTTAATTCCATATAAACACAACCTTTATTGCTTATTGAGACACCTTCAGAAAATAATAAGTCAGCATACTAATCTATTTTGAATTATTATTTTATTTCACGTGCCTTACTCTTTATATTACATAAATCTACTCTAAATTATATATTATAAGCTAACTTCACACAATGACTTAATAATTTACTTAATCACATTTCTAAATAAATTACTTAATTTAATTCAAACTAATAAAAAGCCCCAAGATTCATTTTATATTGAATCTTGGGTGCTTCTTGTTATTTTTATTGAAACTTATCTCAATACTCGGAACACTTGATATTTCCTATAAATATTTAACTATTTTTATAGTTTTCTTTAAACAAAGTTTTATAGGTATATTTAAAAATATTTTCCTAATTTTAAAGTAGGTTCATAGTAATGTATTTAAATGTGTTGTTCTAATGTACATTTATTTCTTTTAAAATATTTTTAATTTCATACATTCTAATTTCTAATAAATCAATTTCTTTATCAAATCTTTCTTTTACTGATTCATTGGATGATTTTGATTTTTTGTCCAGATTTCTATCAATGTCAGACATAACCTCTATTAACTCCCTAGCTAAATCATAAGCTGTTTTCATATATTACACATCCTTTCTTTTAATTTCTTTCTTATCATTATTTTACTCTTATTTTGCTTTTTTGTCTCTTATAAGAACTTCCTAATTTATCATATTTTCTTGCAACCAATCCACATTCGAATAAAGGTAAGACATTAGGCACATGAAAGAAAATAACAATTTACATTATGTTTTTTTAAAATAGAGGAATTTGAATGTTTTTGTGGAAATTATAGAATATTAGAAATATATTAGAATTATTTATACAGGAAAGTGAGGTGTAGATAGGAAGATATATTAAATTTTTCGTTTATAAAATGAAATTATAAGTATCTATCCTATTAATTAAATGAATGAATTAGGTTTATGTGGCTGGTTGTCTAGAGATGGAAATTTTTATCGATGTGGTGAGTCTAAGCACAATCTTTTAGCAAGTAAATTAGAAAAAGATTTAGGTTTAGAATTATTTGATGAACAAAAGTCTATTTATCTTCATGATACAGCATTATTAGAGACTTTAGGATTTATTAAGTTTACCCAATCTACTTATGGTTTAACAGATGAATCTTCTAACAATCAATTTATGTTGTTTTACGGAAAAAGATTTTCCTATGGACAACGAAAATGGATGGAAGCAAATATATTAAAAATGTCACCTCTTCAAAAATCAGAATGTCGAAGAAGATTAATCCTAGGTTATTAGGCATCATCTAAAAAATGGGAGGAATACCTATTATGAAAAATATTCTTGAACTTAAAATATTAAGAAAAATAATAGCTTTACTTTTGACGTTATTTTTTATAATTATTTTTCAGAGCATTGCAACAAAAGCAAGTGAATTGGATAAAAACGTTCTAATTCTAAACTCCTATTCTATAGGCTTCTATTGGACTGATGGAGAATGTGAAGGAATTCTTAATTCTTTAAATTCTGAAGAGAATGTTATAAAATATGTAGAATATATGGATTGGAAAAGATATAATTCCGAAGATAATTTAAACAAGCTATATGAATATTATAAATATAAATATTCTGGAAAAAAAATTGATTTAATAATCACAACAGATGATGCTGCTTTGAACTTTGCAATAAAATACAGGAAGGAATTATTTTCAGATGCACCTTTAGTATTTGGTGGCGTGAATAAAGAGCCTGCTAATACTATACTGAAAGATGTTACTAATGTAACTGGTATTTACGAATCTACTGACCCAGAAGTGACTATTAGCAATGCATTAAAAATAAAACCTAAAACAAAAAAACTATATGTAATTCATGACAATACTGAGACCGGGATAAGTTTTTATAATTTAATAAAAAATTCAGTATCCTCACTTGGGGTAAATCTTATTATATCTGATTTAAACAATTATAGTATTGATGAATTATGTAATAAGGTTTCAACACTTGAAAATGACAGTATAGTTATTTTTGATGCTTATAGTATTGATGCAAAAGGGCTTTCCCTCCCAATGGAAAAATTTTCAAGTATGATTTCTAGCAATAGCTCAGTACCTATTTTCACTACATCAGAAATCTTAATCGGTAATGGCTGCATTGGTGGTAGCGTGCTCAGTGCTAAAGTTCATGGAGCTGATATAGGAACTCTTGCGCTTAAAACTCTTAGAGGGGAAGATATAAACGCAATTTCTTTTGTAGAAAAAAAGTCCGTACGTTCTATCTATGACTACAACGTACTTAAAAAGTATGGCTTAGATTTAGCTACCCTTCCTCCAAATAGTACAGTGATTAATAAACCATCATCATTCTATGAAACATATAAAAACCAAATTTATATTATTTCTTCAATATTTATAGTTCTTATATTTTTAATTATATATCTTATGGTTAATATAAAGAAACGAATTGAAGTTGAAAAAAAACTCATTGAAAATAATGATGAAATTAGTGCTCTATATGAAGAACTCATTGCATCTGAAGAATCTTTACAAATGAATTATATTGAATTGAATGGCAAACAAAATGAACTTTTATTAAGTGAAGAAAAATATAGATTGATAGCTGAATCTTCACTAGACATAATCTGGGAAGAAGATGCAAAAACTAATATTAGAACATACTCAGATAAGTTGTTTGAAATTCTTGGATATACAAATGATGAACTACTTACCTTTGATGATTGGTATAATATAATTCACCCAATGGATAAAGATATTTTAATACAAACAAGGTTACTACATAAACAAAATGGATTTACTGATAATAATATTATTTATAGAGTACAGTGTAAAAACGGGCAATTCATATGGGTTCTTGCAAATGTAAAACTACAATATGATGAAGATGGAAACTTAATAAAAATGTATGGTGCTTATAAAGATGTAACTGAATTAAAAGAAAATGCATTAAAAATAAACAACCTTGCATTTTATGATTCTATTACTACACTTCCCAATAGAGTATCCTTACATAATAAAATTAGAGAATTAACTGAGTCAGAAAAAGAATTTGTATTGTTCTTTTTAGATTTGGATAATTTTAAAATAATAAACGATTCTTTTGGTCATTCTGTTGGTGATAAGTTATTAATCTTAGTGGCACAACGTATTAATTCTATAAGTAAAGAAGAATGTACTGCTTTTAGACTTAGTGGTGATGAATTTATTGTTCTTTATACAGGCTCAAAAGATAATGTAGTTATAGAGAATATAGCAAGTACAATTCTATCTAAAATATCAGAACCGTATAAAATAGATGACCAATATTTTTATATAAGTGCAAGCATTGGTATTGCATTATATCCTGAAAATGGAATCAATATCGATGAATTACTTAAAAATGCTGATACTGCAATGTATTATTCAAAAGAATCTGGAAAAAATAAATATACATTTTTTAATAGTGTTATGGGAGAAAACACTATAAAGAAAATAAATTTGCATAATAATTTGCATAATGCCATTAAAAATAATGAATTCGTTTTATATTATCAACCAATAACAAATGTAAGTAGTGGCCAAATAGTAGGCATGGAGGCTTTAATAAGATGGATTAGCCCTACAGAAGGCTTTATTCCACCAGATAGATTTATACAAGCTGCAGAGGAGTCAGGTCAAATTATAGAAATAGGAACTTGGGTTATACGAAGTGCGTGTAATTTTGCTAAAGAACTTTTATCTCTAGGTCACAAAAATTTTTATATCTCAATAAATGTATCTGCAGTACAACTTATGCAGAAAAATTTTAAGGATATATTATTTAATATTATATCTGAAATTGGTATTCCTACTGAATGTTTACTGATAGAAATTACTGAATCTGTTTTTATGGAATCTTTTGAAGATATGTCAATATTATTTTCAGAAATTAGGGAACGTGGCATCAGAATAGCTCTCGATGATTTTGGATGTGGATATTCTTCATTAACATATTTAAAGCATCTTCCTATGGATGTATTGAAAATTGATAAATCCTTTATTGATGATATTTTAAGTGATAATCAAAAAAATTGTATTGTAGGTTTGATAATAACACTTATGAAACAGCTCGACTTTAAAGTTATCGCTGAAGGCATTGAGACTAAAGAGCAGTTAGATTATATACATAAATACAACTGCGATTTGTTTCAAGGTTATTTAGTTAGTAAACCAGTTACCAAAGAAAAATTCTTAAAACTTCTTAACTAGAAGAAATGCAATCACCAATCATATTGGGCACAATCAAAAAAATAAAATTGAAATAATTGATTAAAAAATGGCTCAACACCAAAAACTGTGCTTGACATAAAATTACCATTAAAAAAGCATCCAAATTCCTGTATTCTATAAGTGACAAAACCAATAGAAATTAGAGGGAAAATGAATGCACTTACAGGATATCA
>Ga0302173_10000752_pt1 | contig 17076 bp, 12 predicted proteins | sample I_Fen_N3_1_FD_198785 | JGI IMG/M metagenome (GOLD analysis project Ga0302173, IMG submission 198785) | Peat permafrost microbial communities from Stordalen Mire near Abisko, Sweden - I_Fen_N3_1 | ecosystem: Environmental > Terrestrial > Soil > Wetlands > Permafrost | place: Sweden: Abisko... | reverse complement strand
GACGGAAACTAAGTTCCCACTCACGACCCATATAGCAAGCTACTCCAAGTAAGAAGTGTAGAACAATTAGCTCATAAGGACCACCATTGTATAACCATTCATCAACAGATGCTGCTTCCCATATCGGATAAAAATGTAAACCGATAGCTGCGGAAGTAGGAATAATAGCACCAGAAATAATATTGTTTCCATAAAGTAAAGAACCAGAAACAGGCTCACGAATACCATCAATATCCACTGGAGGAGCAGCAATAAAGGCAATAATAAATACGGAAGTTGCGGTCAATAAGGTAGGAATCATTAAAACACCGAACCATCCAATATAAAGGCGATTTTCAGTGCTGGTAATCCAGTTACAAAAGCGACCCCATAAACTTGTGCTTTCACGTTTCTCTAAAATTGCAGTCATGATCAAATCTTGGTTTATTCTATTCGTAAGGACTCCCAAGCGCACATATTAACTGTAATATAACTAGCTATATATATAACTAGAATTCATAGAGATTAGTTAACTGGTATAAGGCTTGTTAATTACCAGTATAACATGTTTTTATATTAATGTCAACCATTAATAGCAACCAATGCTAAAAAATAAGTAATAACTACACTTATCAGAGATGAGTTAAGTGGTAAAAGGCTTGTTAACTAAGAGATGAGTTAAGTGGTAAAAGGCTTGTTAACTAAAAGTAGAACACAAATGTAAACCAATGCTAAAATATAAATATTAATATGAAATATTCTAATATTTTTTATTATTTTAAGTAAAATTAAGTTAAGAATCAAAAAAGAAACATTTCTTCTTAAATTCTTTTATTGGGTTGCCCGGGACTCGAACCCGGAGCTAATCGGATGGAGTAGATAATTTTTTTCTGTTAGAAAAAGAAAAACCCCTCCCCAAATCGTGCTTGCATTTTTCATTGCACACGACTTTCCCTATGTATACATATCTTATTGATAATCGATATAAAAAAGAAAGTTTACTAAATTTGAAATATTTAGTTGACTAAACTATCAACTTCAATTTATATCAACTTCAATTTAATCAATTTGAGCATTTCAGAATCCTAATTTATTAAAATTCTATTGAGATTTTAGGTCTCATTATGTATTAGATCATGAATATGAGTAATATCAAAATGCCAAATACGCTCTTTATTTGATCTATATAAAGAAAAATGAATTGTTTTTTGGAATACTAAAGAAAGAACTTCTTCTTCTTCAGTAAAGAACTCTTCTAAAAATATTGAACCTAACCTTTGCAAAAAAGTACGTACTGTACTTTTATGTTTACGAGCCAAAGTTTTAGCACACGAAAGTCGAAGTATATACTTCATTCGATACAAAATTCTCTTTTTAGAAGATCCACTATAAAAATGAAAAAGATTTTTATATATTCGACCAAATCGACTAATAATATCATAATCTGATAAATCTGTCCAGATTGGCTTACTAGTAGGATGTCCTACTACAGTACAAAGTGAAGCTTTAGACAATGATCTAATGAGAGGAAGGACTGGAACTAAAGTATCAAATCTCTTAATAAGAGTATCTATTAATATAGAATCCTCTAGTATTTGACTCCTTACCACCAAGTAATTTACTTTGACACTTAAAAAATAACCGATAAAGTAGAACGAATAATAAGAGAATTGGTTTCTATGAAACCTATTAGACTCAGACCAAAAATGAAAATAATATTGCCAAAAATAGACAAGGTAAGATTTTAATTTCTTCATAAAAAGATCAGCCCCTTTTGATGCTAGAATAGCTTTACCTTGATATCGAAGATAGTGCATAAGAGGATCTGTGAAGATCCATAAAGTTTTCTTCAAAAAAACATGATGCACTATTCTAAAATGTTCTATTTTTCCATAGAAGTAAATTCTTTCAAGAAAGCTTCTAAAAGATCTTAATCGTAAACAAGAAGATTTTTTACGAAAAAACAGGAATAAAAACTCATATTCTGATACATAAGAATTGTATAAGAAACGAGAGAGTCTTATATTTTCTTTTGAGAATATAGAAACCGATTTCTTTAAAGTAATGATACTATTCGAATTAGAATGATCGAAGAGAAAAAATCGCAATAAATGCAAAGAAGAAATATCTTGGATCCAGCATTGAAGGATTTGAACTAAGATTTCAAAATGGACAGGATAAGGTATTAATATATCCAATACATTATTTAAATAATAAAATTTGTCCTCTAAAAAAGAAAATATTGAATGAATAGATCGTAAATCTTGCAATTTTAATATTTCTTTTTTAGAGGAGGAAAATAAAAATCGAAGGGAGAATGGAATTTCTACAACAAAACCAAAACCCTCAGATATCATCTGAGAAAAAAAATGAGAATAAAAAAAGCGGTTGTACTCATTAATTTGATTTTGGTTACAGTTTTGAATAACCGAATTCATCAAAAAATTCGACTGATAAATTCGAATAATTAAGCGTTTTACAAGTATTAAACTAGATTTCATATCATAGCTAATCAGTTTATCATAGCTAATCAGTTTTTTGACAGATTCGATAGAACCATTGAAACCATAATTATAAACAAATGTATAAGTATACTCTTGAAAAAGAAGTGGATATAAGCATTGTTGTTGACGAAATTGATATTTTTTTAAAGAATTTGAAAATTCTTCCATTTAAATTTCTACTTGAACCAGAAGAAATAAGCCTTTTCTGGGTTTATCAAATGATACACAGTGCAATATGGTCAGAACAGAGTTTTTCTTATTTATTTAGATATACATTTATATCTATACTCTGGAAAAGAAATGAGAATGCCAGTTCTATATAATGCTAATAATAGAAAGATATTTTCTTTCCCTTTTTCTATCCAATTAGTTTATTAATTTTTTCGGATTTTCAAAAGAAAGGTTAGAATCTTTTATTTTTGCAACGCAATTGCTCTTTTGATTTTGGAATCTATCTTTTTTATCAATATAAAGTTTCTTTTACACATCCATCTACAATTCAAAATAAAGAATAATTAGGATTCATTTTTTGAATGAATCAGATCAAAAGTTCAATCATAAAAGAACTTATACATCTTTTTCCGAATTCGGTACTAATATATTTTTAACATCTAATTAGATCGGAAAATGGTTCTAATAAAGATAAAGAACATAAGCTCGTTTCTTTTTTATTTGATCAGAATTGGAGCCATCAGGCTCTATCCATTTATTCAATAGACTCAGCTAAAATTCAGAAATTCCTTTTTTAAACTCAAAACAATTTTTTAGAACTATAACTATCAGTGATTGGATAAGGTCCAAAAAAATTCTACTTTATATAGTTATTTTCTAACAATAAAAATAAATAAAATAACTAAAATAACATAGTAAATTAAGTTGAAAGAATTAAAGAATAAAATCTTTTTTATTACGACATGCTGTTTTTTCCTATTCATTACCTTTGAGGATCAGTCGCGGTCTTATAGACTCTACCAAAAGTCTGGACGAATTTTTTCTTCATCCAAATGTGTAAAAAATCATAGTCGCACTTAAAAGCCGAGTACTCTACCATTGAGTTAGCAACCCGGATAAATTAATAAGACAGATATATATGATCGAAATCAAAAATAAAATCAATTTTATTGCACGACTCTGTTAAAATGATAAATTAACAACAGAGAAATAACAAATTCGATAGAAAAAAATCTCAATTCAATTACTAATACTAAAATTGAGAAAATCGAAATCCATTCCAATCAAAATGAAAAAATAATGAAAAATCACCTAATTTTTGATCAAATTCTTCTTCATTAAATTAAGAAGAAGAAGAAAAAAATGTCTTGATGAATGAAATTGAAACCTACTGCTCAAGTAAAAAAATGCTCAAGTAAAAAAAAAATAGAGAATAGAGAACAGAATAAACAGATCTATGGATCTATCTATAGATTAAATTCTATTTGATCAATACAATATTGTATTGATCGAATAGAATTTGTCAATAGGAAAAAAAACTGAAAAAAAGAAATGATAAAAAATATTAAGAAAGATAGATATATAAAATTATATCTTTCTTTCTAAAAAAGAAAGATTCTTTTCTAATCTTTAGAATTTTCTTTTTTGAATTTGTTGAATTCATAAAAAACAGAATAAAATATCGAGAATTTATGATAGAATTCTCGTCTTTCTTTTTTAAGAAAGAGCGAGATTAAATTATATATATTATTTAGATTATATATATATTGTCAAAATAAATAAGATCCTTCATGTTGTTTATACCAAACTCCTTCAAAAGTATGCATACCACTTGGATAAAAAAGTTCTCAATTTTAAGAAGATAGAATTTTTTCATTATACATCTTCTTCAAACGAGAAATCATTTCTACTAGATTTGATTCTGTTAATTCTTCTGATTAGAGCGATTCTTTAGTAGAAACTATATTCTCTTCCATAAAATCCCAATATTTAACAATCTCATTGAGATCAGCAGGAGTCAAGTTTTTTTTAGAGTCTCTATTGATTCTATCCCTATGGAATAGAATCAATAGAGAACCTATGAATCTATATTATTCCATTTCAATATCTTCCCGATACCTCCCAAGGAAAATCCCCAATTGGATCCAAAATTGACGGGTTAGTGTAAGCTTATCCATGCGGTTATGCACTCTTGAAAAGGAATCAACTTTCTGAAAGATCCTGGCTTTTGTGCTTTGGTGAGTTGTGCTAGATCCTTTCAATGACCTATGTTGTGTTGATCGTGGTTCAAACCAAAATGAGTAAAATAAAAAATAGAACAAAATGATTCCATAAACCGAATAGAAAGGAACATAGTAATTCTCTTTTCATAAATTTACTCCTTATTTTTTCAGAAAAAGAATATTTTATTCATTATATGTCCTTTTTTTGCAAAAAAATATGGATATAGATGGTGAAGTGAATAAGTATTTGTTTTATAATATATTTATATTATACAATAACTTTTGTATATCCATACGCAGATATTTCTGAAAAATTAGTTGAAATATCAAAAAGAAATCCTTAAAAAACCAAATTTTTCTATTTTTTTCTTTCTTTTTCATGGATGATTTTTTCAATCAGGAAAAATCAGAATTATGCCAGTTATTTGAATCTAGTATACACAAAGACTTGGATTTTTTCAAATGTTTACGATAAATGCTTAGCTACAAATCTTTTCTTTACTATAATTAATTAATTAATTCTTTTTTAGATACAAAGTCTTTTAGGTAAAAATAGAAACGAGATTGTTATCCTTACCAACTTGATTTTGTTGCACCCGGTAATAAACATGCATGAACCATTTGTCGAAGTATGTGCCCGGATAGTCCAAAATCTCGATAGTGAGCTCTAGGTCTTCCAGTAACAAGACAACGTCTATGAAGACGTGTAGGTGCACTATTACGTGGTAGAGATTGCAATTTTCTCTGAATTTCTCTTATTTCTCTTTGATTCAGGGATGAGTCTTTGCTTTTCTTTTTTAAGGACTGATGAATCAAACGATATTTTTCTTCCAATTTCTTTCGCTTGTGTTCTCTCTTAATTATACTTTTTTTTGCCATATTACTCCTTTTTTTGCATGGTAAAGATTCATACGTGGAGCAGAAATCGATCGTTTAGGCTTCGTTAACTTTGGTTTTTTCATATATCATATATATATATTGAATAAAAAAATACAAAGTAAGGAAAGATACGGAGATATCAATTTCATATTAAAAAAGATCCTTTCTTTTTTCTTTTTTATCTCAACCTAACTTCATTCAAGTTAAAAAAAACTAGCAAGTATAGTTATCATAGCAATTATAACAAAAAATACAAAAAGAAATAAAAAAAAAAAAAAGAAGATGATCAGAATTTTCAGAATCTGTTGATTCTTCTAGTTCTTGTTCCTCTTGATATGGAATCTCTTCAGGATTCCCTTTAGAAAAATATTTCAAAAAACATTGAGTTATTATATCTCCTAGCCCTTCATCTTTGACTTTTGTTTCCAAAAGTCTTTCTATTAAAAAAAAAATAATTTCTTCTTTCTTTCTAATCTTTTATCATATTCATATGAATGTCTTATTTTGAACTCTTTTTTAATTTCCATTAAACGTGTTTTTTTCATTCAAAAATCTAATGAGTCTAGTTCTTGTTCATCGAAATCAGGACTCTCCGGCCGATTCTACCCTAATCCTAGAGAAATAGACTTAGAAAAAACCCAATCCCTACTCCCCAAAATAATACAAGTCCTCTTCCTTGCGTTTTCGGATGATAGAAAATGGTTTTTGAAGATGAAAGTCATCGGTTCAAATCCAAGGAAGTTTTCTATTAAACTCCAATTTTATATTTTATTTTTCAAAAGAACTCTATTTTTTTGAAGAAAAAATGAGCCCTCATTAACTAGTCATAATATCCAAACACATATTATAAAAAAAAAAAATAACACATATAAATTAAATAAAAATAAAGAGAACATAGGATAGAATCAAAAATTTGATTGATCATTTTACAGAGTATAAATAAGATATTGTATGAAAGTAGAAATCCTTGTATTCTCATTTTCAAATAAAAGTGGAGAAAAGGATTTTGGATTTGGTAAAATCCTAAAGAAGGATTTTTTAATCTGTTTTTCTCATTTTTTCCTTACCTTATAATATAAAAACAATTAATAAAATTATCTAATCTACAAGAACAAAATTATTTTATGCTTAATATCTTTAGTTTAATCTGTATCTGTCTTAATTATGTCCTTTATCCGAGTAATTCTTTCTTCGCCAAATTGCCCGAAGCTTATGCGATTTTCAATCCAATTGTAGATTTTATGCCTGTTGTACCTATACTCTTTTTTCTCCTAGCTTTTGTTTGGCAAGCTGCTGTAAGCTTTCGATGAAATATTAGATTCTTTAATAAATCAATTCAAAAATGGATATCAAAAAATGTCTTATATTTTATATTATAGTTATTTAGTTATTTCCAAAATCAAAATGAATATGCAATTAATCATTACAGCCATAAATTGGGATCAGTTTTTTTATCTGTCTATTCTGATCTTCCAATGAGTGCAAACCCCTTTTTTTTCGAAACGAAACAACGAAACATAGTTAATTCTTAAAATTAAGATAAAAATAAAAAACTGGAAAAAAAAGATTTTTTATCATATTTCATTTTTAAATAAAAAAAGAAAACAAGGGTTTTTTTATCGTAAGAAAAGGTAATTTATTCCCTTAAAAACAAAAAAAAGATTTTGGAGATTTTATAATGCTTACTCTCAAACTTTTTGTTTATACAGTAGTTATATTCTTTGTTTCCCTTTTTATTTTCGGATTTTTATCTAATGATCCAGGGCGTAATCCTGGGCGTGAGGAATAAATTCTTAGTTTTTCTTTTTTTTCTCATTTTTTTTTATTAAATTTTCAATAATTTTTTGATGATAAAATCATATGAATCAAAATCCCTCTCAATCCAAAAATACTAAAATCATACATAATAGAGAGCGGAAAGAGAGGGATTCGAACCCTCGGTACAAATAACTCGTACAACGGATTAGCAATCCGCCGCTTTAGTCCACTCAGCCATCTCCCCAAATGCATTAAAAATCAATGATTTTTATCTGTGCTGTTTAGAAAAATCCTTGTTTTTTATTCTATTTGATTAGAAATCAAAAGTAAAACTTTATTAGGAAATCTACTTTCCTATATTACATTCTTCAATATATATTATTCAAATTCACATATACTAATAAAAATAAGAAATAATTTTGAATTATTCACTTTCTTTACAATGAATTCAATGAATTAATACACAAGATATCAAAGTATAAAAACAAGATATCAAAGTATAAAAGATAGAAAGAAAAATATCGAAATATTTCTAGTTTTATTATCAATACAGTTTTGATAATAAAACTAGAAATATTTCGATAATGGCTTAAAAACAAAAAAGATTTTCTTCAATTTTCAATTTACTTAATTTTATTTTTTACAGAAGATTTATTACCCCAGCTTGATCTGGTTAAATACTAACCAAGCTTTTCCTTCTCTACTCTTAGTTCAAGGAATCCCTGAAGAATCATAAGGATCCAATGTTTTTATTTAGTTTTTTTTATTTTTTTATAAAAAACAAATTAATATATTGGATCCATTGATATTTAATAAAATAAATATGTTTAATTTAAACAGCAACAACAAAAAAAATTTGAATTTTCATATTTATGTTCTCTTCTCATACCTAAAAGTATGATTATTACTAAATAGGATTTATCTCGTTCTAATATCAATTCAATTGATAAATCTATTGATCCTGTTATATACGCAATAGGTTGGTCTTCGTTGACTATGTGAACAAAATCCAGTAGGTTTATATTTTTGACAGTAAAAAGCATTGGACCACTCTCCGAAATCGATATTGATACTTTGATAACTTCATTGGTGAGGCTTTTCAAGACAATTGTCTTGAGATTTTGTAATATTTCATCTATAGATTCAGGTATAGTACTATATTGATGAAAAGATTTTTCTTATTTTTCTTTCAATTGAAATGTAGCATATGTTATACGCGTTCCTTTTATTTCTGCAAGTAGAACTCTTCGTATGGTAGTACCTAATATATTAGCCTGACCTTCCTTAAGCGACGATAGCATGAAACGACCACGAAGGCCAGGAACGAAGCTGAACATTTAAGTTTTTATGATATGATTAAATTGAATCATTCGCATGAAAAATTCTAAAGATTTTATAAGATTTATTAATCTCGTTGAACTCCAGTAACATGATATGGCTACTTCGTATAGTCATATCGCGTAAGTGATTACTTACTTTACACGATACGATCCGTCGAGCTGGCAGTGGCCTTCCATCATAGAAATAATAAATCCTTGCGTAGATAATTCTTTCTCGGGTACCATAAATAATTTCAATGAACTCGCAAACGATTTTGGCGACAACCAAGTTCCATACCCACGAGGATTTGGAAAATCCATTAATGGATTTGAGATTAATATCAAATCCATTAATTGGATAAGGACGGATGTAATGTATATTTTCCTTAGATTGCTTAGATTCTGTTGATTTATCTGATTCCTTAGATTCTGTTGATTCTTCTAATTCTTGTGATTTCTTAGATTCTGTTGATTCTTCTAATTCTTGTGATTCCTTAGATTCTGTTGATTTTATTGATTTTTTTGAATTTTGATTAGCATCTTCATCATAAGCAAGGATTTTTTCTTTATATGAATAAAAAGAAATAAAAGCTATTAAACCTATGAAAAAAATAGCTCCAATCATGAGAACAATATCCATAGCAGTGCCTTGACCAATCCCAGACCCAATAGAAGCAAGCCCCACAGCCAATCCAGCAGCAATAACAGAAGCGGCAGAAATCAGTGGATTCATAATAAAAAATAGAACAAAATGATTCCATAAATCGAATAGAAACGAACTATAGTAATTCTTTTTTCATAAACCTCCTCTATTTAAATGAAAGATACCATGGAACGCGAATAATTTACTAAGAACACCTTTGAAAAGATTACGCGGTACAATTGAATCCAATAAGCCCTTTTCCAATAAGTACTCATCTTTTTGTATTTTATATCCTTTTTTTCTTTTTTCAAATCAAAGATGACTCTTGATTAATTAGTCAGAAATCAAAACATGTGATAACATTTCATATAAGAAATATATTTCCATATATTTTTCTAATTTTTTTGAAATCTTTTTCAAATATTTCGATCGAATCGAATAGAATTCTATCGAATTCGAATTCATTTTTTTATTCCATAAATCTTCTTACTTTATTTTACTTTAATTTAAGAGAATTTTTTCCAATTGAGAGGAATTACTATATTATCAGATAAGATCTATCTTAATATTAGATAAATTAAGATCTATCTAATAAACTAATAAAATGTGTGGGATTATAAAAATAAAAAAAAATAATAAACATATAAAAAATCTATCATTTTTATAATCGACCTTTAATAAATCCTTTATATATATATGGAATATGGAATAAAAACCTATTATTAAATAATGATAATGTGATAATGACTTCTTATCAAACAAGAAATGTAACTAACAAACCATCTAACCAGAGGTTTTAATGTTATTTAAACTTATATTTTTAATTGAATAATTTTTATGAAAAAGTGGACCTTTATTGATTTTTTTGTATTTGATTGATTCTTAACGTAGAGACGAAATAGATGGCAAAATCATAATTGTCACAATTCGCTATCTTTATCCTAGTCTCCTATTTATTCGACAAAGGGTGTATTTATATACCATAATGAATATATAGCGGGTATAGTTTAGTGGTAAAAGTGTGATTCGTTCTATTGAAAATCCTACTATAGTTAAGGGATCTTTCAATTTCTTTCTTAAGATCAAAAAATATTTTTCTATTTATAAAAAAAGGTTTGATCCTTATCCTCTCAATATATATTATGTTTGAGGAAACATATACATTATCACGATTCTTATTCAAAAGCTATTTGAATTGAAATTGGATAATCAAGAGATTATAGATATTAAAGTCGTGAAGCATAATTTGGAATTGGATTGAACTATATCCAGTTTATAAAAAGTATAAGTAAAGGATCTATGGATAAAGAAAGATGCAAAAGCTGATTTCCAATCGTAACTAGATCTTCGATTTTTTGATTAGAAAAAAAATCTTGAAGCAAAATAGCTCAAAAATGATGGTTCTAATTTACTAGAACCATGAACATATTCTATATTCCGCTCGGTAGAAACTAAATTCTTTTCCTGAAGATCATACAAATAAAAATAGAGAACGAAGTAACTAGACTAGAGAAATATTATTTTTTAGAATTTCTCTCTCTTTTTCAGAAGGATCATCTAAAAAGCAGATAATTTGAGATACATTAAGACAGAAAAGCCGACATAGATGTTATGGACCTGATTTATTTTCGGTGAGAATACATCAAACAATCTTCCATAAAGGAGCCGAATGAAAAAAAAATCTCATGTTCGGTTTTGAATTAGAGACGTTCAAAATGATCGAGCAACGTCGACTATAACCCCTAGCCTTCCAAGCTAACGATGCGGGTTCGATTCCCGCTACCCGCTCTTTATCTCTTATATATGTATGATAAGTTTTTATGTATATCTTTTTCTATATATCTTTTTGATTCTCTCAACGAGTTTGAATTGGAAAATATTATTTAGATCAATTTATTTGATCTAAGCAAGATCAAAATAGGTATGAAAAGCGTCCATTGTCTAACGGATAGGACAGAGGTCTTCTAAACCTTTGGTATAGGTTCAAATCCTATTGGACGCAATTTTTTTCATCTAGTATTAATCTTACTATATTAAGATTAAGAACCCTCTATATTAAGATTAAGAACCCTATTTTGAATAATTCAAAATCAAAGTATTTCTCAATTCTTAGTCTCATACTAAGAATTCAAAATGATCAATTCATATTTGTTCCTGAACCACAAAGATTCTCATTTGTTCCTGAATAGCTTCCTTCAAAAGGGCTTCTGCCTCCTCGGTAAATGTCTTTGTAGAACATATAATCTCTTGAAATCCAGGTTTTTTATCTTTTAAGCAGCTACGCAGTTTTTGAAGGAAAGGCCTTACCTGTCCAATCTCTAAGGCATCAAGATATCCATTCGTTCCTGTATAAATAGTAGCTATCTGATCTTCCACTGTTAAAGGTTCTGATTGGGATTGTTTAAGCAGCTCTCGTAATCGTCGACCTCTTGCCAATTGATTCTGAGTATTTTTATCAAGGGCAGAAGCAAATTGTGAAAAGGCTTCTAACTCTGTGAATTGAGCTAGTTCCAATTTTAATTTTCCAGCTACTTGTTTCATAGCTTTAATTTGAGCTGCAGATCCTACTCTGGAAACAGAAATACCCACATTAATGGCAGGTCGGATTCCAGCATTGAATAAATCAGCAGATAAAAATATTTGTCCATCTGTAATAGAAATTACATTAGTAGGAATATAGGCTGAAACATCTCCAGATTGAGTCTCAACTATTGGTAAAGCAGTCATACTTCCTTCACCTAAATGAGAACTTAATTTAGCAGCTCTTTCCAAGAGACGTGAGTGCAAGTAAAAAACATCTCCTGGATAAGCTTCACGACCAGGGGGCCTTCTTAATAGAAGAGACATTTGGCGATAAGCTTGTGCTTGTTTAGAGAGATCATCATAAATTATTAAAGTATGACGTTCACGATACATAAAATATTCAGCCAGAGCCGCTCCTGTATAAGGAGCGAGGTATTGTAATGTCGCAGGTGAATCCGCCATTTCAGCTACGACAATAGTGTATTCCATGGCCTCTTTATCTTGGAAAGTAGTCACTACTTGAGCCACAGAAGATGCTTTTTGACCGATAGCTACATAAATACATATTACATTTTGCCCTTTTTGATTGAGAATCGTATCTGTGGCTACTGCTGTTTTACCAGTCTGTCTGTCTCCAATAATTAATTCTCGCTGACCCCGTCCTATAGGGATCATTGCATCAATAGCAATAAGCCCTGTTTGAAGGGGCTCATATACAGAACGCCTCGAGATAATACCAGGCGCAGGGGATTCAATTAATCGGGATTCAGAAGATGCAATTGGGCCTCTTCCATCAATAGGTTGAGCCAAAGCATTTATAACACGACCTAAATAAGATTCACTAACAGGTATCTGAGCAATTCTTCCTGTTGCTTTTACAGAACTTTTCTCTTTTATCATCAAACCATCACCCATTAATACAACGCCAACATTTTTTGATTCCAAATTCAGAGCAATACCTATTGTACCCTCTTCAAATTCTACTAATTCACCTGCCATGACTTCATTAAGACCAAAAATACGAGCAATACCATCACCTACTTGAAGCACATTACCGGTATTTATAATCTTGACTTCTCTATTATATTGTTCAATACGTTCACGGATAATACTACTAATTTCGTCGGCTCGAAGAGTTCCCATAAGTCTTTATTTATTCTTTTTAGAAAGCAAAGAAAAAAAGGTAGTGCCTAACTAAGTTTGAAACTAAAGTGAAAGTTGAAGGACTAATCAGTTATATTATTTCTGCCATTCTATGGTACCGAGAATGGCAATATTAGCACGGATCGTACGAGAATGTAATTCACTATTTAAAGAACTTTTTAGAGTTCCCAGAGCTCTTTGGAAGGCTTGTTGCAGAATTCGTTGTCGGACTTGATTTATTGCTCTTTCTTGTTCAAAACAAAGGGTTTCTTTCTTATTATTTTCTAATCGTTCCAAATCATTATAACCTTTTTTAACAATATTTTGTTTTTGTCGTTCTAGATCAGAGTATTCATTCATCCGATACTCATTCGCTTCCAGTTCCACTTTCCGGAAACGAACTCGAGCTTTTTCGAGCTGCTCAATGGCTGCTTTACGTAATTCTTCTGAATTACGAAGAGTGTTTAAAATCCTCTGTTTTCGATTATCTAATAAATCATTTAATGAAAGTAGATTATCTTACTATGAAATTCAAAACTTTCATGATCTCTTCCCAAACCAAACATGAATCTTTCGATTCATTTGGCTCTCCCGCTCAATTATTTATGATATGAATATTCCAATATTCTTTTTTGAATCTAATGAGCCTATCCTCTCTTTTCTGTTTATATTCAAACATATAATATAACTTCTAAAAGACCATAATATAAGAATATATATTAGTGAAAAGGACTCTTCTGACCAGAAAAAAATCTATAAATAATTGTCAGCAAAATTGTTTCTTTCTTTATTCAAAATTGCTTGTTCTTTATTTTTTTGAATTCAAAAAGATTTCATTAAATAAATAAAAAAAACAAATTGAAAATTCAAATTTCTCTTTTTTTTTCAAATCCAAAAAATTTATCTTTTTTTATTACAGTAGGTCCTCATTTCGGCATTGGATAAAAACAAGGTGTTGACCTCCTAATAAATGGTTCAAATTTTTTTATCGATATGAGTGTTCTATATCAAAAAAATTCTCAACTATACATTACATTTTTAAACCATTTTGATACTAACGTAGTCGTAGAAAGAGTACCATTTTGCCTGTACTTCAAGCAGTTTAGCTTTAACCATGTTAAAGATCTCAAATTATTTTGATTGGTTTTGATAGAGAATCAAAGTTATTTCACCAATAAATAACGAAATGCTATAGTTCTTACATATGATTTCTGAATTTATTCAGAAGTAATTCGTGAAGATCATACACCCTTTTCCAAAAATAAAAGGAAGTGAAGCCGGATGAATCCAACTTTTTCTCGAAATAAACAACTCGCACACACTCCCTTTCCAAAAAAAATTAATATACCAATCACTACAATTAGATTTATTAGATTTGTTGCTAAAATATCAGTATTAAACCCGAAAGTCCCGGCTAATGACCAGTGACCCAAGAAAACGAAAGAATCGGTTACATTTTTCATATGTTCTCCTCTTATAGATAGGGCTAACAAAGAAAAAGTTCTTTTTCTATCACTTCACTTATCCTTTCCTTTTTTGATCAATTTCTTTTTTTGGGAGAATGTCTTAATCTTATTTAAGATTAACTTAAACTCATTTGAATTATGAAGTATCTCTTATCCCTTGATATTTTTCCTAAATAAAGAAATAGCAAAAAAGTTTCTAATATACTAAGCTAAGTACAGATGAGCCGATCTGGGAATCCCTCATCCTTAAATTAGTCCTTTATTCCATAAAGGTTCAACAAATACAAATAACTTGATATAATAAAAGAAAATTTGTTGATATTTGATATAATTCGAAGAAAAAAAACAGTTGAAAGTTTCCAAAATACCAAAAAGAATAGATAATCTAAATCTAAGTGACTTTTTTTTCCTATTGCTAAGATTAAACAAAAGGATTTGCAAATAAAAGCGCTAATGCCACAACCAGTCCATAAATTGTTAAAGCTTCCATAAAAGCTAGACTAAGCAATAAAGTACCTCGTATTTTACCCTCTGCTTCTGGTTGTCGCGCAATACCTTCTACAGCTTGACCTGCAGCAGTGCCTTGACCAATCCCAGGCCCAATAGAAGCAAGCCCCACAGCCAATCCAGCAGCAATAACAGAAGCGGCAGAAATCAGTGGATTCATAATAAATTCCTCGCACTAAAAAAAGAAAGTGTTAATGATACAATCAACCAAAGAATTATTACCTAATTTTATTATAGGTAAATCTATTAGCTTTTCTTCCAGTTGTTTTCTCTAGAAGAGGTGGAATAGAATAACCCGGTGCAAGCGGAATGATCATACGCCTCTAATGCATTGTATGTCCCATAATAAGTTCGGGGTAGAAGATGATCATTCATAGCTATTACCTTAACAAGAAGAGTTCGACCCAATCCTTGATTTCTGTCTTTGTTGATCCTGATTCGACATTAGAAGTATACAAGGTCTTCAAGTTCTTCCTCGTGTAAGAACGAAATAACTAAAAATTAGGAATTGAAATAAATAATATTTTCAAATTGTCAGAACTTTTTCGATATTTCCTTTTTCTTTTCTATTTCTGATGGAATTTTCTTAATATAAAAAAATAAAGTTTGAATTTTTCTATATTTTTCTAACCACTCTTTCATTTAATTGTTTCTTTTTACCCTTCCTTCGAGATCCTTTAGTTCATATTTTTTTTATTGAATATACAATCACAGAACAAACAGATTTATATCCTAATCTATTTTTTAGAAATAAAATGCATATTTAATATATAAATATATTAATTTAATATATAAATATATTAAGAAGTATATATAATAAGTATATATATTACTTAGTGATATTCATAGTGTTATTTAGCTAGTGAACATCTCATATTGCATAGAGATGCAGTTTTTCCAAAAAAAGTCCATATATGAGTTGAGACTTACCATAAAAATTCTTCAAAACACATAAAAAAAATGATTGGACTACTTTTAAGAATTTTATACTTTTAGCGTAACCTTTATAAATTCAAATTCGATCGTCCATTCCTTCTCTCTCCTATGTTTAAATCGTGTTCTATCTTCCTATATTTTTCTATTCTATAAAAGTATATTTTCAATTTCGATCAGCAAGGAGATTTTCTTGAATCATATAGGAATTGAAATAAGCTAAAAAAAAGATTATTTCAAGAAAAACTAGTCAATGATGATCCTCCATGGATTCTCCTATATAAGCTGCTGCTAAGGTTGCAAAAATAAGAGCTTGAATACCGCTTGTAAATAATCCAAGCAACATGACAGGTATAGGAATTACTAAAGGGACTAAAGAAACAAGAACAACAACTACCAATTCATCAGCTAATATATTTCCAAAAAGTCGAAAACTCAGAGATAAAGGTTTTGTGAAATCTTCTAGAATATTAATTGGTAAAAGGATTGGAGTTGGCTTAATATATTTCTCGAAATAACTCAATCCTTTTTTGCTAAGACCCGCATAAAAATATGCCACTGACGTGAGTAAAGCTAAAGCAACCGTAGTATTTATATCATTAGTGGGGGCGGCTAACTCCCCATGAGGTAACTCTATGATTTTCCAAGGAAAAAGAGCACCTGACCAATTAGAAACGAAAATAAATAGGAACATAGTTCCTATAAAGGGAACCCAAGGACCATATTCATCTCCAATCTGAGTTTTGCTTAAATTCCGAATAAATTCAAGAATATATTCAAAGAAATTCTGACCATCAGTCGGAATGGTTTGTGGATTCCGAACAGCTATGATGACTGACACTAACAAGATTGCAATTACAATCCAAGAAGTGATAAGTACTTGGCCATGGATTTGTAAACCTCCTATTTGCCAATAGAGATGTTGACCTACTTCTACAGCAGATATCTCAAATAACACATTATATGTTCTAATGGAGCATGATATAACATTCATAATTTCTTTTCCTCTGATATAATTTGACTTCAAAAAATCAAAAAAGGAACCATTTTTTTCAATTCAACAATTTAAGTATCCTATATTTAGGATACCAAAAAGTCCTTTTGTATCCTATTAAGCTGAAACTAAGCTGAAACTTCCTTCTTGCATAGGAGCCTATATCCAAGCAAATGAAGAACTTTTTCATAGATCTTAATTATTGAATATTTTAATGATATTAAAAGTTCTATTTAGAAAATATTCTTCATTCA
>Ga0302173_10000751_pt1 | contig 17080 bp, 18 predicted proteins | sample I_Fen_N3_1_FD_198785 | JGI IMG/M metagenome (GOLD analysis project Ga0302173, IMG submission 198785) | Peat permafrost microbial communities from Stordalen Mire near Abisko, Sweden - I_Fen_N3_1 | ecosystem: Environmental > Terrestrial > Soil > Wetlands > Permafrost | place: Sweden: Abisko... | reverse complement strand
TTTCAACACCCCCCATGGGGGCAAGTAAGAAAAGGAAGCGGCAGGGCAAGGGGGCAAGTAAGAAAAGGAAGCGGCAGGACAAGGGGCCAGGTAAGAAAAGGAACCGGCAGGGCAAGGGGCCGTCCTGAATTAAAGTTCTGTTGCAGGATCCCAGAACTTTTCTTCGAAATTGGTAATCCGGTCATTTTCGATAATGATGCCTTCATTTTCCAGAAGCTGTGCCATTGTGGTTGAATTTCCGAAATGATATTTCCCGGTAAGAAGGCCATTACGGTTTACAACCCTGTGGGCAGGGATAAATTCCTGGTTGCTATGGCTTACATTCAGTGCCCATCCAACCATACGGGCTGACCTGCCGGAGCCCAGATAGCGGGCAATAGCGCCATATGAAGTTATTCTTCCGTAAGGTATACATTTTGTCACCTCGTATACCTTCGAGAAAAAGTCATCATCCGATTTTTGCTTTAATTGAGGCATTTTCGATAAATTTTTCTTTATCCAGTCTGAAGGAGAGATAGTTGATTTTTAAACCTGCATCCAGAAAAATCTTTTCATAGTGAGTTCTGATTGAAATAATGTTTTCATCCTTTTTCGAATGCAGATCGTTTGTGGAGAGGATAGTTTCAAGTTTATTGTAAATTAAAACATTATTTGTGAAATCGTAAAGTTCCTTGTTGTCTGTTTTGAGATGAATTAATCCCTTATCTTTAAGAAATTGACGGTATGAATTAAGGTACCATGGAGATGTCAGTCTCTTATTTGAGTTCCTTCCGCCGGAATGAGGATCGGGAAACGTTATCCAGATCTCAGCTACCTCATCTGCGGAAAAGAAGGAAGTAATGAATTCAATTCTTGTACGAAGGAAAGCTACATTGGAAAGCTTCTGTTCACTGGCTGTTTTAGCTCCCCGCCACATTCGCGCTCCCTTTATGTCGATTCCGATATAATTGTTATTGGGAAAGGTGTTTGCCAGACCGACAGTATACTCCCCTTTTCCGCATCCAAGCTCTAGAACAATTGGATTATTATTTTTGAAAATCTCATCATTCCATCTCCCCTTTATATGGTGATCCTTGCCTGCAACATCTGCGATTTCAGGTTGGATAACATTTTCATATGATCCCAATTCCGTCCATCTGGCCAGTTTATTTTTTCCCACCTCCCGAGATTTATTTTCTGATCTTTTCTATTCGTAATCCGAAATCATAAACACCATTCAGATTTTCAATGCGCATACCGTGCTGAATTTTAAACACATACGTGCCTTTCAGGGGGAAAAAGACATTTGATTTATATGGCAGATTCAGTTCATGTATATCGCCAAATCCCCTGCCATACCACTTTCCCTTTTCATCCGCGAGGTTATATTGAAGAGTATCAGTAATCTTTTTACCATCGGGTGATGTAGTGCTTACAAAAAGGTAGATATTACGAAACGGATAAGAAGAGCCGTTTCTGATAGTAAAAAAAACATTATTGCTGTGAAGAGTATCTGTAATCGGGACTTTAAAAGAAGCTATATCCATCAACTTCCAGGTTTCATCGGCCATTGCCTGGGAATTTGTATAAACAACATTGCTGTTGCATGATAAGAGTAATAATAAGAATATCAAAATTGAAACAAATGAGAATCTATTTATTCCTTTTATCATTGAATTTTCTGTTTTTTCTTTTATGCGGATTCTTGGCTGGCTGATTTTTGTTTTCAGGAGGATCGAACCTTGTAAGGCTGTTATTCTTCAATAAGTCCTGAGAAACAGGCGTTATTTCCCATGCTTCGTCGACAAGTTTAAGCTTATCGACTTTTTTTCCTTTTCTGTTGACAGTCTGGATCTCCCTGACCCTCTGGACCGGTAATGCTAAGAGGTTAGCATTAGAATGAGGATCCGTTGAATACCAGTAGAGGCCTTTATGAACCTCCACTTTCTGGAAATATCCGGTACAGTCAAGCGCTTCAAGCGGGACATCCCGGGGAGGGAAGGACCTTTGTGCGTCAACATAACAATCCAGTTCAAAATTGAGGCAGCATTTCAGTTTACTGCACTGCCCGGCGAGTTTCTGTGGGTTCAGCGATAGCTCCTGGTATTTTGCATGAGTTGTTGTGACTGAAATAAAATTGGTGATATGGGTCGCGCAGCAAAGTTCTCTTCCACATGAGCCGATTCCTCCGATTCTTCCTGCTTCCTGACGTGCGCCTATCTGACGCATCTCTATCCTTACCCTGAATTCATCGGCAAGTACCTTGATAAGCTGACGGAAATCCACTCTCTCATCGGCAATGTAATAGAATATGGCTTTTGTCTTATCGCCCTGATATTCAACATCGCCAATCTTCATATTAAGTTTAAGTTCTTCGGATATCTTTCTTGAACGCAACATAGTTGTAATTTCAAGTTTTTTTGCCTCTTCCCACTTCTGAATATCAACAGCTTTTGCCTTGCGGTAAACTTTTTTCAGATCATCGGCTGACGGATGTGCTTTGAGCCTTTTCAATTGTTCCTGAACCAGGTGGCCAACCATTGAGACACGGCCTATATCATGTCCGGGCGATGCCTCCACTGCAACAACATCACCAATCTCAAGTCTTAACTCGTTTACATTCCTGAAAAACCCTTTCCTGGTATTTTTGAACCGGATTTCTACAATGTCGTTCAGGTCCGGAGTCTCAGGTAAGTCTTTCAACCAGTTGAAAGAATCCAGTTTATTATATCCGGGTTTGTATGTTATGTCAGGCATCCGGATCTCTTCGCCGTTCTGCCCTTGAATATCTTCATTATCTGTCATAAGAATCTTTAGATTCAGAAATTACTCCGCAAAAGTAATGAATAAATGAATCAATTTCAATAATCGTTGTAATGATCAACGGATAAGCCTGGTAACCTTTAATGCCAGGTCAAGAAAAATTATTTTTGCGTTTCCGTTTGATTCAATATGTGAATAGACAAGGTTTAGCTCTTCATTAAGCGGATAGATATTATTCTGATTGACGGATAGGTGAAATTTTCCTGAAAAATCTGCCTCATCACCCGTAAGGAAAACCAGTCCGTTCCTGTGCTGATCGAGTGAAAGCATCAGGTTTTCCCTAAGTAGCCTTAGTGAGAAGGAGATAAAGTTTTTCTGGGCTTCTCTGCCTGTTGAAGCCATTTCTTCCGACCAGTTAATTAATGAAATGATGTCACGTTTCCAGGCAAATCTCATCAGACTTTTGAACCGTTCAAGATTTGTCAGAGAAGAATCTTCGTTTTCACAAAGCTCGATAGCCCTTGTTATATTTCCGTTCGATACACGGGATATATCTGCAGCTTTATCTGTTGCAATATTAAACCTGTTTATAAGATACTTTTCAATATCACTGCTGCTAAAGGATGGAATTTTAACAAGCTGGCACCTTGAAAGAATTGTTGGAATTACTTTATCGGGCTCTTCGGAAACAAGTAGAAACAGGGTTTTTTCAGGAGGCTCCTCAATCATCTTCAGAAGTTTATTGGCAGTTGCCTGATGCATTTTTTCGGGAAGCCAGATTATCATTATCTTGAAGTCCGATTCGAAGGTCTTCAGACTGAGTTTTTTTATTATTTCAGAGGCTTCCGAAGCAAATATCATCCCCTGAGCGTTACCTACTTCTATGGAATCCATCCAGTTATTAAGTGTAAAATAGGGAGACCTCTTTACAAACTCCCTCCATTCCCCTAAATAATTGTCGCTGACCGGATCTGTGACTTTCTTCCCTTTTATAACAGGAAAGACAAAATGAAGATCGGGATGGATCAGTTTCTCATATTTTACACACGACTTACAGGTTCCGCACGAGTCAATGTCTGAACGGTTCTCGCAACTTATATAGCGGGCATATGCCAAAGCCAAAGCCATACTTCCACATCCTTCAGGCCCTGCAAAAAGCTGTGCATGGCTGACTCTTTCTTCTTTGACTGACCGGAGAAGCTTCCCTTTAATCTCTTTTTGACCTGGAATCTGGGCAAAATTCATATGTCTGTCTCAAACAAAAACATAAAGAATTAAGTGTTTCTGCAACAGTTAACCTCATTGAACTGCTTTAAGCGCAGCTTCATAATCAGGCTCCTGTGTATGTTCCGGAACTAACTGGGTATAAACGACAGTCCCTGTTTCATTAATTACGACTATAGCTCTTGCATATAGTCCGGCAACTGGGCCGTCAATGTAATCAACACCATATGCTTTGCCGAATTCTCTGTCGCGGAAACCTGACAGTGTAATAACATTGGTAATGCCCTCGGTGGAGCAGAAACGTCCATGTGCAAAAGGAAGGTCTTTTGATATCCCGAGCACTTTCACATTCTTCATTCCTGAGGCCATCTGATTGAATTTTCTGACTGTTGTCGCACAGACTGATGTGTCGAGACTGGGGAATATATTCAGAATGATTTTTACCCCTTTAAGTTCTGATAACGACAATGATCCAAGATCTGATTTTACAAGTGAAAAATCAGGAGCTTTTGTACCCTTTGAAGGAAGATCTCCGGAGGTGTTTACCGGATTTCCTTTAAATGTAATTTTTGCCATAACTTTTTTTTCAAATTTAGTCAATCTTTTATGAATTCGCAGAGTTACACTGAGGTTAATATTTTGAGACATTTTTACAAATGAATATTTCTAAAAAAAATGTAGGTTTGTAAATGAGAATTTCTTGTGTTAAATAAAAATATTTGATCTATGAAAATGATTCAGGACTTTAATTTCAAAGGAAAGAAGGCTATAGTCAGGGTCGATTTCAATGTGCCCCTCGACAAAAAGACTTTTACGGTAACTGATGATACACGAATCAGGGGAGCTCTGCTTACAATAAATAAAATTCTTAATGATGGAGGATGTCTGATACTTATGTCTCACCTGGGAAGACCCGAGGGCCGGATGGAGAAATATTCACTTAAGCCGGTTCTTCCGGTTCTGGAAAAGCTTCTTGGTAAAAAAGTTCTGTTTGCCGATGATTGCCTTGGAGAATCAGCAGTAAAAATGTCTGCTGAATTGAAACCGGGAGAAATCCTGCTTCTTGAAAATGTACGTTTTTATCCGGAGGAAGAAGGGAAACCTATTCTACCTGAGACAGTGACTGATGAGGAGAAAAAAGCTGCAAAAGCTGAGATGAAGATCAAACAGAAAGAAATGGCAAAAAAATTGTCAGGTTATGCAGAAATTTATGTTAACGATGCATTTGGTACAGCTCACCGTGCTCATGCAACTACTGCTGTTATGGCTGATTATTTCGAAAACGATAAAAGAATGTTCGGTTTTCTCATCAACAGCGAGCTTGCAGCTATGGACAAGGTTCTCAAGAATCCCCAGAAACCATTTACAGCAATTATGGGCGGAGCAAAAGTTTCCGACAAAATTATGTTGATTGAAAATCTTCTGAACAGGGTTGATAATCTGATAATCGGAGGAGGGATGACCTATACCTTTGTTAAAGCAATGGGTGGCAAAATTGGTAATTCTCTTTGCGAAGAGGACAAGCTTGATCTTGCTCTTAAACTCATTGAAAAAGCCAAAGAAAAGAAAGTTAATCTTTATCTTCCGGTCGATAGCCTGAATGCCGATAAGTTTGATAATGATGCTAATACTAAAATTACTGCTGCCAACGCCGTTGAAGACGGATGGATGGGTCTTGATATCGCAGAGAAAACCATAAAGGAATTTTCATCTGTTATTGAGAACTCAAAAACTATTCTGTGGAACGGGCCTATGGGTGTATTTGAGATGGAGAAATTCTCAAAAGGTACAACCGCTATTGCTAAAGCTATTGCAGCGGCAACATCAAAAGGGGCTTATAGCCTGATCGGCGGCGGTGACTCAGTGGCTGCCATAAATAAAAACGGACTTGCTGATAAGGTTAGCTACGTTTCAACTGGTGGCGGTGCAATGCTTGAATATATGGAAGGGAAGAAACTCCCTGGTATTACAGCTATTCGGGGAGAATAGAAGAAGAGGTGAGTAGGAGAAAAGGAGAAAGGGGGCAATGAGTTGGTTTTTGAAGGATCCTCATAAAATATTATTTGTCAGAGGTATACAAATAATTAAGGGGCTGCACTGAGGTGCAGCTTTTTTTATCTGTGATTGATCAGCATTTAAAAATGTCTCTGATATGAACTAATCTCTATAACTCAGCGTTTATCTGTTATAAATTGATATCAGGTTTTCTGAAAAATTTTGTTATTCATGAAATAATCTAAAACTGTTATCTTTACAATATGAAAAGACATGTGTTTATATTGCTTGCAATAATTTTATTTTTTTCAGGTTGCACAAAGAAAGAGGCGACCCGTACATCCGGCATTGATACTATTGACAATACCACTCTCTATTCCACTACTTATTATCAGTATGGTTTTTATTTTCCAGGCGCTAAACTGGTCGCTACAACTACCACTCCCGGGCCTGATATAACCCTGTATGTAAATATCGACAACGGTACCCCAAGATTAACTCTTCAGTCGGATAATCTGAACCCGTCATTTTTTAAAGTCGGCGACTATTCAGATGAGACAACAGCCCAGTCGGCTTTTGACAACCTGAAAACGGTTTCAGTGGCACAATGGGCGGATATGGCCGATCCTGTAACTGCCAACCAGGTATGGATCTACAAATCAGGAACCGAAAACTATACCAAAATCAGGATTGTCAGTATAGTTAATGAAACCAGGCAAAGTGTAGCTTACGGCGAATGTAAATTCCAATGGGTCTATCAGCCGAATGGTTCATTAACGTTTCCGGGCAAATGATATTAGGGTTGCCGAATTTACAGGACCGGATTTTTAATATTCAGAGCCAGGAAGACTTCCTTTTAGTCTCATTGGAAGTATTTAATTATCAGTATAATAATAATGTTGTATATCAGGAATTTTTAAAAAGTCTTGGAAAGGATCCGGCAAAAATAACAGCTCCTGATGAAATACCCTTCCTCCCGATAGGATTCTTCAGAAATCATAAAATCATAACAGGTGATCTTCCCGTTGAAATGGTCTTTGAAAGCAGCGGGACAACCGGAGTTAACACCGGGAAACATTTCGTGAATGATTTAAAGTTATATGAAGAGAGTTTCCTCAGATCTTTCAGACTTTTTTATGGAGAACCGGAACAATTTCTTATAGCTGCATTGCTTCCGTCGTATATAGAGAGAACTGGATCTTCGCTAGTCTATATGGTTGATAATCTAATTAGAAAAAGTAAAATTTCTGGTAGCGGTTTTTACAAAAATAACATCGGCGACCTTATTCTTACAATTAAGAAAGCAAAATCAGAGAATCAGAGAATCTTATTGCTTGGTGTCAGTTTTGCATTGCTCGATCTGGCTGAAAATCAATCACCGGATCTTGCCGGATCAATTATCATGGAGACAGGAGGTATGAAAGGAAGGAGGAAAGAACTAACCCGTTCGGAACTTCATTCTATTCTGAAAGAAAAATTTAATGTTGTTTCAATTCATTCTGAGTATGGAATGACTGAATTAATGAGTCAGGCTTACTCTAAAGAGGATGGGATATTTTATTGTCCGCCATGGATGAAAATAGTTATCAGGGACCCTCAGGATCCTTTAACCCTCTACAATGAACCATCCAGTACAGGAGGTATTAGTATAATCGATCTGGCTAACATTAACTCATGTTCCTTTATAGCTACCGATGATCTAGGCAGGCTTCATGAGGATGGTGGTTTTGAAGTGCTGGGAAGGTTCGATAATTCGGATATGAGAGGTTGTAATCTGATGGTGGAATAAATGTCAAGGGCCACGCCATGGCGTGGCCCTACGACCATTATATAATTATGTAGGGTCATGCCATGGCATGACCTTTCTTTTCATTTACAGTCCGAGTTTTGTCTTTATTTCGGCTGGAAGAGCATTCTTATTTATCATTATTGCAATAGTTTTGGCTCTGACATAATTTTCTGATATATTAAGGTATCCTGCAAATGGACTTCTATCAGTTCCCCATGAGTTCTTTGTAACGTAATATTTGGTCCCGTTCTGATCCTTAACGATGCCAGTCATATGCATCAGGTGATCGTCGGTAGTTGATTTATTATCGTAACCTTCTTCCCTTGATTCCTGAGTAACTTTTGCTTCAGGAAAAGGTCTGCTGAATTTATAAGCCTCTGCAGCGCGTTCTTCTTTAGTCATTTTACCATATCTTGCTTTGTCGGCTCCGGAATATTGATCGGTATTTTCAATTTCCGGGATAATTGCAACTCCCTTGGAATGAGAGAATCCTTTTTCACTTACGTCGCCATCCCAGGCTATGGTATACCCCTTAATAAGAGCCGTATCCATAATTGTGATAAGTTGATCGAGAGGGACATTATAGTAGTTCATTTTCCTCCAGTTGTCGGGTATAGGAACAAGTCCCTGTGTATAGAAAGGGAAGATAGTGAATGAAGTTATCTCTATGTAGTCTGCAGGATTAATTCCAAGACTTGCCGTGAATGATTTTGGCGTATACCCTACACCTTTATAGGTAAATGACTGAGGGACTTTCCCAAGATAAGTATCAAGAACAGCATCAACAATAGTAAAATACTGATCACTTTCCTTATTTCTTTTAACAGGAACTGTGGCAATAGCATTTACAAAAGCATTGAGTTCACTGTGATTATGATTCGTCATACTGTAATTGAGACCCGTATAAACCTCATCGGGGACAATTCCGTTTTTAGTAAATTCTGTTATCCAGTCGTGCCCGACACTACCCTGTCCCAGGTTTCCTTTACCCTGTTGAATGAAGTTGTCTTTTAACCTGTCGACATAGTTATATCTTACGATGTACATTTCTGATAAATCATATTCGCCTTTTCCCATGCGAAGAAGTTCTGATTCAATAAATGAAGTTGTGGCAAAACACCAGCATGTTCCGGTTCCGGCCTGGTTCTTGACTGAGGTGGCTTTTAATTCTACAACAGGGGTAAACTTGTAACCCTCTTCGGTTTTCTGATTAGCAGAATTTTTCTTTTGTGCGAATGAAGGAGCAATAAAAAGTGACAGTATAAATGCCACCAGGAAACGGGTTCTCATAATATCAGGATTTATTAAAAAATTATAATTTGAAGTTAACTGCATTTAAAAATAATATGCAAGCTAAAAAAATAATGGATAAATAAAATTGAATAATAGCAACAGGAAATTAAAATTCAGGTTGATCTATAGTTTCTTTTAACCGCAAAGCACATAAAGATTATCGATTTTGAAACTTGGTATGGTATTTGCCATTATACCGTCGGAACAATATAAATAGCATTTACAAGTTATGATTAATAATCTAATTTATTCTTTTAAGCAATGAAAATCAATAATATACACCCAACCGGGTTCATTTTAGCAGTAATAACCGCTTCTTTAATATTCGTTTGTGGGAATTCAATCGCTCAGCCAGGTTATCGTTATGCTCCACGGATGCAAATGCCGCCTTATCGTCCGGTTATTGTTCCGAATCCACCTGCACAGAATTACCGTCAAGACTATAACCCGAATATTCAAACAGAAGGCGGCCAGCCTTTCATAAGCTTCAGCATACATTTTGATCCTCTTCTCAGCTGGTTCTCGACCGATAGTTATGATACCCGCACTGACGGGGTGGTTCCCGGATTTAATTTCGGCATTTCATATAACAAGTATTTTAGTCCCAACTATTCCTTTTCTACAGGGCTAAATATAATAAATGCCGGAGGAAGACTTACTAATAGGGATATCACTCATTTCGAGCTGAAAAATTACAGCAGCGAAATTCTTACCGTCCAACCCGGAGAAGAAATTACATATAGAGTAACTTATCTCTCCGTACCCCTGGGTTTAAAACTCCAGACTAATCAGATCGGTTACGGGAGATTTTTTACAGATGTCGGATTAGATCCAAAAATAGTAGTCGGAGGCAGGGCAGACATACCATCACTCGACATAAAAGGAGGTAATGCAATGCAGGAACTGAACACATTTAATCTTTCATATCATATAATGGCAGGGATAGAATATCCGCTCACCGGAAATAACAGCTTTATTATTGGTATTGGATTTGAAAAAGACTTATTTGACATTACCAGGGATAACGGAGATCAGCCATCAAATGTGGTTCTTCAGAAATTGTTATCATTCCGCTTAGGGATGACCTTTTAACAATTGATCAGGGATTAAAATGTTTTTGAAGTAAGAATGACTTCGTTTGTTCAAATGTTCGTTTGATTGTTTAACGACTTATGATTTATGTTTTCCGAGCTGTTTGGTACAAGATATTTAATATATTTTCCGAAGAAAAGCACCGCAAGAGTCACTATTGCCAATATAAGAATGATAGGAAGCCCCCAGAACAAGGCGGCCATCGGATTAGACGATATTCCTGTTTCATAAGCTTTCAAAACAGGCGAATATAGAAATCTGTGATCAGGATAAAAGATGAACAGGCCATAGAAGAATAAAGGCAAAATTAGAAAAGCTGAAAATACTATCCATCTTCGACTGTTTGCAATTGATTTATATGCTGCTATCAATGGCGGTACCAATATAAGAAGTACAATAAATATGCTTAAAATCATTGAGGAATTTTCATTTAAACCAAATAATTGACTGATCCACAAACTGTAAAATCTCTCATCACCGCCCATCAAAGCCCAAAATCTACCCAAAGGCATGCTTGCCAGAATTAATGAAAAGCCAGCTAAGCCGTATTTACTTGATCGCAACATAAACATACCAATCCACATAAACATGTAATCGCTAAATAAAGGACCGGCGATAGTAGCCAATTTATAAGATGTACCTGTAAGTGTCGGTGAAAAAAAGTGTCGGTCAAAAGTGAGAAAACCCACTTTGCCACATAGAATTTCTCCGGCAATATGGTGTATTAATTGATGCATCTGGGTAAGAACAAACAAAAGCAAGATGAATGCGATAAAAAATTTACCACTCAGCGGTATTCTGATTTTCTGTAATTTTTGATTCATGTATTTTGATTTATATGTTGACAGGTTTTACATTTTTATTTTTCAATAAGAATATTCCTAAGGTATAAAGTAAAAGTAAACTGAAAATTACGGCAATTTCAATTCCTGTATTGTTATTCCTTGGTTTTGGCACAAAAACGTTGTATTCTATTGTTTTCTTTTGTTCAATTAGTTTATTAATATCATCTTCTGTTTTATTAATGAGTTTTCCAAAAATTTTCCAATCATCGGGATTATATAATTCATCAAATTTCTTTGGAGGCATATTTGAATATTGGTCAAATGCTTCTTTTCCAATTTTTGTATCAATGAAATCATTTACTACTGAAGAGTTATTTTCCTTAACAAAAACCGAGTTTTTATCTCTTGAAGTAAATAGCCAACGATCTTTAAACACGTTTTGAAGACCTTTCTTCTGTTCATAGTCATTCCACATTTTAAATGATCCAACTTCCTCAGGATGTGACCAAATAAGCGGATGTCCAGCCAAAAGCAAAGCATTTATCGAATCTGCAATTTTTGCATAATTATATGCAGGTTGCCAAATAGTTGGCCCATATTTTTGATATATCAATTTTGATAAGCGGGTAGCAGCATACGTTGCCCAGCCTTCTGATTCCGTACCTATCCAATTTTGATAAGGGAAAACTCCAAATAAATGGGCATATTCATGCAAAATTGAATTTACCGGATCGGGAAATTGACAGGATAGTTTGGGATTATTCATAAATGAACTGTCAAGTATATTGTTTATGTACTTGAGCGATAAAAAATTACCTCTGATACCCTGTGGAAATACAGCATTAAATCCCCCTAATTCAATACCATAAACTGTAATCCATTTAATATCCGGCGAAATGCCAAAATTCTCCTGGCTAACCTGATTTGCAGCCTGGAGTATTTTCGTAAGTTGTACTAATGATTTATGCACCGAAGTATCATTATAATTAATTTGAATTCCATTTAATCTTTCCTGATATTTAATTTTTTCACTTCTATTTTCCTTCAGTACATCAGCATACTGAGGTGCAACTAATCTGGGCAGAACCATACTAAGAAACAAACATACCAGAGAGATAGCGCCTAAACTTATGATTCGTGGTTTTAAACTTTTACTTCTCAAGGTAATTGCAGCCAGAAGCAAAGCTGCAAAAGGAAAAAACAATGTGAAGAGGCTGTCGGAAACGCCTCCAAAAATAAAAAAGCATACAACAATACTGGTAATCAAAGCTGAAAACACCCCAGCCCAAAATGAATTTTTAAATGCATTCCTAAATGCAATAATCGAAAGTGCTTGTGTTAATCCGACTCCGGCAAATATTCCTATAGGAATGGAAAGACTGTAAGGATTTGAAGCAAAATCCTGTAAAAAGCTTGATAACAATAATATGAAAATAATTAAAATAAGCCGTGGAAATTTTCGAAAAGGATTGAGATTCAGAATTAAATTGACAGCAACAAAGCTCAGGCAAAAGTAAAACCAGCGCATCAGTACCATTTCGTTGAACTGAAATTTAAAATAATACTGCTGCTTAAATGTAAATAGACATAATCCTGTTATGACGGGGAATGATATAAACCATATAGAATTGATAATCCCACTCTTTAAATCAGAAAGCTGTGGTTTATTTATTAGTTCTTTTCTAAAAAGCAACAAAATTATTAATATTGAAAAAAGTAATTCTGAGAAAAGTGGTTTTGATAAAAGCCCATTTCCGACAAGACTTCTGGAAACTAAAATTGATTGAATATCAAATTTATCAAAAGCTAATGTGATAATTCTGAACAATAATAAAACCAATGTTATTGCCAAAAATAAACCTGTTTTCTTTTGATGAGATTTGATAGGATCTATTTGAAAATCTTCAGTCATTATCATTACAGTCGTTTTTAGGGTTATTTTATTATTTCTTTATAATAATTAGTAAAATCTTAATAAAGACTGAAGTTTTATTTTATTGTTGCCTTTTACATTAAATTCATTAAATAAAATCATCACCCTAAAAGTCATTTTAAAGGGTTATTAATTTAATTTAAATCAATTTTTAATGTTTTTTAAACCTGTAGCAGACAATTTGTCAGGCCGAAAATATTTAAAATGGAATTAGCATAAGTACACCTTATGGAGGTAGTTATTCTGAATTGGCTGGTCACGAAAATTGTCTTGGGAATTTAATGCTTACCGATAATCAGGTTATAAGAATGATCTATCCATGAAAATACCTCTTTCTCAGGAACTGATCCGTTGAGCATGACGGTATTCCAGTGTTTCTTATTCATGTGGTAACCCGGAGTAACAGCCAAAAATCGTTCTCTAAGATCAATTGCCAGACCAGGGTCGCATTTAAGGTTTATGCTCAGATCCCCGTCGAGGTTAACAAGAGCGAATATTTTTTCCTTTACTTTAAAAACAAGAGTATCTTCTCCGAAAGGGAAGCTCTCAGTGGTACCTTTTTTTGAGATGCAATAGTCTCTAAGTGTTACTATATCCATACCAGTATGTTTTGGGTTACTAATATATTAAGTGACTAAAGTGTTTAAAGTGCCTAGAGTGCCTGGAGTTTAATTCAATATACAGAATTTCGTTTTTTTAACTTTAGTCACTCCAAACTTTAGCTCACTCCAAACTTTTTATCTTAATGTTGGATAAAACGCCCCTTCCAAATGATCAATTTTATATGATTCGCCAGATTTAATAACAGTTATTATATCAAACCTTCCTTCTTTTTCTATATTGAATTTTTGCAGATAACCATCAGCAGCCCTGATAATTGATTTTTGTTTTTCTCTTGTTACAGCAGTAAGAGGGTGCATCTGAAAGTCATCACTCCTTGTTTTTACCTCAACGAAAATGATGAAATCATGATTTTGGGCTATTATATCAATTTCAATTCTTCCCCATTTCCAGTTCCTGAATAATATTTTGAAACCTGCTTTTTCAAGATGTTCTACTGCCAGGTCTTCTCCTTTCTGACCAAGATTGTGTGATTCTGCCATATTCAGATCTCAATAAGTTTATTCCTGATAGCAAATAATATGAGACTTGCAGTATTCTTGGAGTTAGTTTTTCCCAGAAGGTTTGCCCTGTGTTTATCAACAGTTCTTTTACTTATAAAAAGTGTCTCAGCTATTTCCTGGTTAGAGAGTCCTTCACAGATTTTAAACAGTATTTCTTTTTCTCTTTTTGAAAGGTTGGCTGATTTGCTTTCATGTTCACGGTATTTGATCTTTTGTATGACATGATAAAGCAACTCCTGCGAGAAATAGCTGCCCCCTTTTCTTACAGTTAATATTGCTTCTTTAACTTCGGAAATGTCAGAATCTTTAAGTAGAAATCCTTTGGCACCGGCGTCAACCATTTTGTAGTAATACTCTTCCTCTCCATACATTGAAAGAGCAATTATATCAATTCCCGGACAGATTTTCAGCCCTTTTCTTGTGGCTTCTATCCCGTCCATTTCAGGCATATTGATATCCATAAGGGCTATGTCGGCCTGTGAATTCTTAAGAATTTTCAGAAATTCTTCGCCGTTTGAGGCTTCGGCAGTCACTTCAAATTCGGGGAAAGCATTCAGTAGTATTTTTAATCCGTTTCGAAAGAGCTGGTGATCGTCTGCAATGATTATCCTTATTTTTTCCATTTTATCAAATCCTTATTTATAAGAATTATTCAATCAATTTGATGAGAGCACTTGTTCCTTTCCCGGGAGTGCTTTCAAGGATAAAGACCCCTTCAACGGTTTTGACACGTGTCTCAATATTTGATAATCCCATACCTTTTGTATCTTCCTTGCTTAATGAGGATGTATCAAATCCACGTCCATTATCATAAAACTGCAAAGTAACAAATTTTTCGTGTTTGTTTAATTCTATCTCAATCCTGGAAGCTCCTGAATGCAGAATTGAATTATTAATAAGCTCACATACAGCGCGATATACCACAACCTCCTTGTCGTTGTCAAGCCGGTAGGCTTCCATATTTGACTTAAAATCAATTTCAACAGCTTTGGTCTGATTTATTTTAGTTGTAAAAGCACTGATAGCGCTTGCCAGTCCAAAATTAGTCAATACATGAGGACTGAGATTATTTGAGATGTCTTTGATAGTACTGATAGCTTCATTTATGAGATGGTTGGTATTATTAAGGATCACTGATCCGGATTGATCTTTAATTCTGTCAGTAAGTGCCGAGAGGGACATTTTCACAGTGGAAAGAATCGGGCCGAGACCATCGTGCAGATCCTTTGCGAACCTCTTTCTCTCATTTTCCTCGGTGTTTATTATTGCATTTATCACCCTTTTTTCAGAACGTACTCTGTCTGTTTCTGCACGTTTGAGGGAGGAAAACAATTCCCTGATAAGTACAACACCTACAATAATCATAATCGAAACAAGAACTCCTGTCCATTCATCGATCATCCGCCAGGTATAAGAAGGTGTTCCCCTGAAAAATTCAAAGAGCTGGATAATCGAACGCACCGTCATGAAAACAAAAGAGAGGGAGAGTAATATCCAGGAGAGTCTGTATTTGGTAAGCTTCATAAATCTCAATGCAATTACTGCTGCAATGATCTGCAGGATAATTGAAATGATGAGGGCAATAAGTCTTACCATGGCAAGGGCATAATAATTGTACAAAAATAGGAGTTAATTTATCGATATCACCAAAGCGCAGGTATAAAATTAAGGCCCAATGCCGCCTTTAGGCCGTTACATCGTTTTTATTACCTTTGGCAATTCGAACATGCATTTATGAAAGTATTATACAACGCAGGAATCCTGATTTTCTCAGCACTCGCACAACTTATATCTCCGTTTAATTCAAAAGCATTATTATGGGTAAACGGGAGAAAAAAGTGGGCAGAAAAAATTACTGATAAGATAAAACCCGGCGACAAAGTTATCTGGATGCATTGTGCTTCACTTGGTGAATTTGAACAGGGCCGGCCAGTAATTGAGGCTATTAAAGAAGGAATGCCTGAATATAAAATTATAATTACTTTTTTTTCTCCCTCGGGATATGAAATCAGGAAGAATTATGACCATGCTGATTGTATCAGTTATCTCCCGTCAGATACACCGGCTAATGCTGCAAAGTTCATAGATCTGGTTAAGCCTGAACTTGTAATTTTTGTAAAATATGAATTCTGGAATAATTACATATCTGCACTTTATACAAATAATATTCCCTTGTATCTTATTTCAGGAATATTTCGTCCCGGACAACATTTTTTTAAATGGTATGGGTCGTTTTTCAGAAATATGCTAAGGAAATTCAAAATAATATTTGTGCAGGATCAAGTGTCGTTCGACCTTCTTTCAGATATCGGGATCAAGAAGGTTGCTCTCGCCGGTGACACAAGATTTGACAGAGTTGTTCAGATAGCAGGTACCGCCAGGAAGATACCTCAGCTGGAGCAATTCAGGGGGAATGAAAAATTATTTTTAGCGGGAAGCAGCTGGAGACCGGATGAGGAAATAATTGCTGAGTATATAAACAGATTTCCTTCCAGGATGAAATGGGTCTTTGCACCTCATGAAATTGATAAACCAAATATTGAGAGGCTTGAAAAACTAATTAAGGTGAAATGTGTAAGATTCTCTGAATTTAGTGAAGCTTCTGCTGATGCACGCGTTCTTATAATCGATAATATCGGAATGCTCTCCTCAGCTTACCGGTATGCATATATTGCTGCTATTGGCGGAGGGTTCGGAAAGGGTATCCATAATATTCTTGAACCGGCATGCTGGGGTATTCCAATTATTTTTGGACCTAATCATGAAAAATTCAGGGAAGCAGTTGATTTGCTTAATACAGCTGGTGCAAAGTCATTTGTCACTTTTAATGATTTTAGAAATATTTTAGAATTATGGCTGTCGGATGGAAAAATCTATACAATTTCAGCTGAGATTGCATCAAAATATGTAAAAAAAAATGCCGGGGCTACAGAAATTATAATCAAAGAAATATTTAAAAAAGATATTAACATGACCAGCTCATAATTTGTTAAAAACTAATCTTTTCTTAATTAATCATGTTCATATAAGAGCCGTAAATTGATCCACCGGATTTAACATTTTCTTAACTCCGATGTAACCAAACAATCAAGTATTTACGATA
>Ga0302173_10000750_pt1 | contig 17090 bp, 20 predicted proteins | sample I_Fen_N3_1_FD_198785 | JGI IMG/M metagenome (GOLD analysis project Ga0302173, IMG submission 198785) | Peat permafrost microbial communities from Stordalen Mire near Abisko, Sweden - I_Fen_N3_1 | ecosystem: Environmental > Terrestrial > Soil > Wetlands > Permafrost | place: Sweden: Abisko... | reverse complement strand
GCTGTTTGAAGCTGATGGAGGGAGTTTTCATTTATAATTTACAATTGATTATTTATAATTACAAAGGATATGATACAAGTAACCGATTTACAAAAAGCTTATAACGGGGTGACCGTATTGGATATTCCGGGATTGACAATTGCTCCGGGCGAAAGTTTTGGTTTGGTGGGTAACAATGGTGCCGGAAAAACAACTTTCTTTCGTTTGATTCTGGACCTGATTGAACCTACAACCGGCGAAGTGAAAATTGAAGGACAGCGGGTCATGCGTAACGATGCATGGAAAACCATTACCGGATCGTTTCTGGACGAAGGCTTCCTGATTGATTTCCTTACCACGGAAGAGTATTTTACTTTTGTGGGAAAACTTCATCATAAGTCCGAAGGTGATATCGCTTTGTTTCTGGAGGGGATGAAAGAGTTTTTCAATGACGAGATTTTAGGCACTAAAAAACTTATCCGCGATTACTCTAAGGGTAACCAGAAGAAAATAGGCATTGCTGCGGCACTTATTGGTGACCCGAAAATACTGATTCTCGACGAACCGTTTACTGCCCTTGATCCTTCGTCGCAAATCCGTCTGAAACGCTTCCTGATTGATTTGCAAATCCGCCTGAATATGACCATGCTTATCTCCAGTCATGATTTGAACCACGTGACTGAGGTATGTAAACGCACCGTAGTACTCGAAAAAGGCAAAGTGGTGCGCGACCTGCAAACTAATGAAGATACGCTCAAAGAACTGCAAGCGTATTTTGCTGTGTAAGTAAACACCGAAATGGAAAAGACAAAGAAGAGGAAATTGGCGAAGGCTGATTTCCTCTTTTCTGTTTTATCTCCTCACTCTATGCCTATTCAATCTTTGTGCGCAAAAAAGCTATTGTATAAGTTAAGTCGCGCGAAATGAATTCGTATATTTGCAGACGTTAATGAAATTTGTGCAGAAAGTATATGTTCAATTGAGCGTATATATTTATTCTGTATTATTCGTTAATAGAAAAATGAACAATAACGATACAAAAGTACTATAATGACTTCGATCTCACCAATTGCATATTACCAAAATAGAATAACCACACTGGAGGAAGAATATAAGCAACTTAAGAAACGGAGCAGGCTGTATTCATTGGTGCGGTTTTGTTTGTTTATGTGTTTTGCAGGTTCGTTGTACTTGCTTTTTAAGACGGATTATGTTGTTTTTCCACTGATTGTAGCGGTTGTTTCGCTGAGTTTCTTTGTTTTGTATGTAGTCCAATACAACAGACTTGAGAGTGCAATCTCTCTGCTTTCGTCAAAGATTCAGATTAACCGGGATGAGTTACTGTACCTGGACTATAATTTTACAGAGCGCAATGCAGGCGAAAAGTATACAAGCATCAACCCTTCTTTATCCAACGATTTTGATTTGTTTGGTAAAGGGTCGTTATTTCAGTCCATAAGCCGGTGTTATACACAAAAAGGGAGCGATACTATGGCTCAAAGGCTTTGTAGCCCCGATAAAGATCCGGAGTTGATCAGAGATAAACAGCTAGCCATAACTGAATTATCCGAGAACAATGAATTTGTCCAGAATTTCCTGTCCATTTCCAGGTTTATTCAGGGCGACGTAACTGAATCTGTTTTGCAAGGTTGGATGGATGAAACTGCAAAAGATTTCAGTGCTATCAGAATCGTTGCCATAGTGTTGGGCTTTACGAATATTGTTTGTACACTTTTGTCGGCATTTGCCGATGTGCCGTGGGGACTTCCGGGCTTAACGCTCACTATTTCACTTGTTTTTGTTATATTCCACAACAAGAAGATTTTAAAAACACACTCCCAATTAATAAGCATAGCCAATCATTTGGAGAATTATATAGCAGCTTTTGCACTTATGGAAGAGCAGTCTTTTCAGTCGGATCATTTGCAGTCTCTCAAAAAATCACTGACGCTGAATGACAGCACGGCAAGCAAAATGCTGGGTTCTTTGCATCGTATTTTGTCTGTATTTGAGATCAGGCAGAATAAATTTCTGGCTTTCCTGCTTAATGCGTACATTTTATTTGACATACATCTTTTTTATTCTTTCTCGCGCTGGAAGCTTAGGTTCAACAGCAATACCTCTGTTTGGTTTACGGCGTTTCACGAAATGGAAACGTTGATTAGTTTTGCCACTTTTGCATTTAATAACGCCGAGCATGTAGTTTATCCGGCTATAGTCCCTGATGGGTTTTGTGTTCATGCACAGGAAATGGGTCATCCGTTACTAAATCAGCGTGTCAGGGTCAACAATACTTTCAGCATGTCAGGGATGCCATCGGTTTTAATTATTACCGGAGCTAATATGGCCGGGAAAAGCACTTTTTTGCGAACTGTGGGAGTTAATATGTTGCTGGCCATGACTGGAGCACCGGTAGTAGCCGAATCGTTTACGTTCACTCCGTGCGATATATTTTCCAGTCTCAAAATTCAGGATTCGCTGATAAACAATGAGTCTTATTTTTATGCGGAACTGTTGCGATTAAAAGATATAATTGAACAGACCCAAAAGCAGCCCAAAACATTGGTGATTTTGGATGAGATATTGCGTGGCACCAATACGAAAGATAAACAAACGGGTTCGCTCGGATTTTTAGAAAAACTAATCCAACTCGGAGCCCCGGTGATAGTAGCTACCCACGATTTGATTATAGGAGATATGGAGCAGACACATCCCGGAATTGCAGTCAACCGGTGCTTTGAAGTAGAGCTTGTGGATGATCAGTTGTATTTTGACTATAAGCTGAAAGACGGGGTTAGTCAAAAGCTGAATGCCTCTTTTCTGCTAAAGAAAATGGAGATTATCGACTAGCAGATAGTTTGATACGTCCAATTTTCCATCATGCAGTATACACAAACACCCAAAACAGAAAGAGGAAATCAGTTTGGTGCTGATTTCCTCTTATTTGTATTTCATGCCACCCGATTATTTGATTAATTTGGCTATTTTTGTGCTGTACATTATGTTTTTCGCATGTTTCAACGTTTACAGTTAGTTCCCGTATTATTTCTTTCTCTTTTTTTGTTCAGTTGCTCTTTTATGTCCGACGAGCTGAAGAGGGCCGAGTCGCTTATTGAGTCATCGCCCGATTCTGCTTTATACATCCTGCAACACATTTCGCCCTCCACCCTGAAATCGGATGAAAACAGAGCCTTGTATGGACTATTGATGATTCAAACATTGGATAAAAAACTTCTTCCGCTTAAACCAGATTCTTTGCTTGATTTTTCGATTGCGTATTATCAACAACATCAGGACAAAGATCGTTTAGCCGCTTCTTATTTGTATAAGGGTCAGGTGTTTAAATATGCGTTTAGATACGAGGATGCAATTAGTTGGTATTTAAAGGCTCTGGACATTTTAGGAGATAAAGAGAATAATATTCTACTCGGAAGAATTAATTACAATATTGCCGATATATATCTTTTTCAGCGTGAATATACTCTGGCGACAAAGAAATATATGTTAGCCTACAGCTATTTCAAAAAAACAAGTTTAAGTAGTTCTGCCTTTTATTCATTAATTAATATAGGAAAGTCATTTAGTCAGGCTAAATTATATAGTCGGGCTCAACCCTATTTTTATAAGGTTTACAAAGAGGCTAAAGATTCAATAATCAAAGGATTTGCCATTCAAGATATAGGAATTAATTATTACAAATCCAAACAAAATGATTCTGCTTTATTGTATTTGAGGATGTCTTTACCTTATCCTTATTTGAAAAATAACAGAGCAATAAGATATTATTATTTAGCCGATTTATTTGTCGATTTAGATCAGGCTGATTCTGCTTATTATTATGCAATAAATTCGTTTAAGTATCATCCCGATATCCGAACGCAGAAAGAATGTTATAGAATCCTGGTGAACTCTGCCAATGCTAAAGGAGATATTGCGGGGCTGAAAAGGTTCATGGTTAAATATCAGGATTGTACCGATTCTATCCTTAAGATAGATGCTCAGACTAAAGGGAGCTATATTGAGACTATGCATACGACCAGACAGGAATTTGTCAAAACAAAACACTGGGTATGGTACCTGATAGTTGCTGTTTTTATTATCATTTTTATTAGTGTGTTTTCATATTTTTTGCTACATAAACGAAAAGAGGAAGAATTTGTAGCTTATGAACAAAAGCACAAAGAAGAAAAAGAAATTCTTCATAAAAAAGTGATGCTGAAATATCGTAAATCATTGCTACAAAAGATAGATAACAAAAAGAAAGAGCAATCGGAAAAAAGGAAAAAGCTGACGGTGAGTGAAAAAGATGCATTGGATATGCAACTGTACAATGAATTACTTCACTTTAATGACAGCATTTATTTCTTTAAACTAATGGATACGAATTTGAATAACCTGGTGACTAAACTCAGGAATAGGTATGCGGCTGTATCTGACCGGGAAATATGCTGGTGTTGTCTGACTCTGCTTAATATCCCGTATCCGGATATATTATTGCTTTTAAAATATAAAACCAATACACTAAACAAAATGAAACAACGCTTAGCCGTTAAACTTCAACTCGAAAGCGCTTTTGAGTTAGTTTCATTTCTCAACGAAATGCTTGCTGAGGATTAAGTTTTTTTTGTATAAACGCCTCCCACTGGATAATCGGATTCAGGATAGTTTTTGAACCGGACAAAACAATGTTTTGTCCGGTTTTCTTTTTTGGCCTCTCCCGTTTTCGAATCATTTTAGCTTAAAAGTTCACTGCTCAAAATCGATGTACAGCAAATATCTGCCTGCCTACACTTAATTATCTGATAAACAATCAATTTTACTTTTAACATGTACAGTTGAAATACTGTTTGAAATTTGGAAACTGCAGGTTTACTAAACTAATTTAGCAACACGATCGATCGGAATTTTAATTAATAAAAACAATTAAACAATTAAGAATGCCTATGAAATGAATTTGAAAATCAGAAATGGTTCATGAACATCAATGATGATTAGGTGATTTTCATACGGCACGATTAAGCAATTAATTCCGATATGAAAATTTCGAAATCGTTTTATGCTAAAATCTGTATTGCTACAGGTTTTCTTCTCTCTGCCTCATCAATGTTTGGAATGGATATTATTATCCGAAAAGGAGACCCAGTTCCACCGCCAGAACCAATGCCTGCTCGGGTAACTACTGTTGATACAGAAATTCCGGTATCTGCAACCATAGATTCAACGGAATTGGCCGTGTATTTTGAATTGTCGGTAGGCGATGCAACCATTACTGTATATGATGAATACAGCAACGTGCTGTATCAGAATGTAGTAGAAACAGATACTGATTTGAGTACATCTATTTCTTCGGGTTCCTGGAGTGCCGGAAACTATACCCTGACAATTTGTTATGGTACGGAACATCTGATAGGTGATTTCCAAATTGAATAAGTAATCAATCAAAACGGTGCAGTCATGTTTTTTAAGTATAGTGACTGTACCGTTTAACCCCAAAAACTTAATAATTTTCTATTTAAAAATCTATTTAAAATTAATCGAATCATGGCTAACATCTTGCACAAAATCAAAGCAAACTTGTATCCAAATTTACTTACCGAGGACCCAAATGACTATGTGGCTCGCGTTATTTCGGAACGAACATTAAGCGTGAAAGAAATCTGTAAAGAAGCCGTCGGTCGTGGTGGAGCTGCCACCACAGCAGAAGCAATGGAACATAATGTAAACCTTTTTCTGAAGGAAATGGGCTATCAACTCTCAGATGGTTTTTCCATTAATACAGGCTTTTTCACGGCCAATGCTCTTATTCGTGGCGTTTTCAACAGCCCCACCGAAACTTTTAATGCCGATAAACATGCTATTCTGTATCAGTTTAATCAGGGTGATTTATTGCGCAAAGAACTTTCAAGTGTTGCAGTTGAAATTACGGGTGTGGGCGACAGTAGTATTAATATCTCAGAAGTGCTGGATGTCAAAACAGGTTCTGTAAATGATCTGCTTACTCCAAACCGCAACTTACGAATCAAAGGTTATAAACTGAAATTAGCCGGCGATAATCCTGCCGTAGGAGTGTATTTTGTAAATCAGGCAACGGGTGAGCGTACAAAAGTGGAAATATCTGAAATTGTAACCAATAATCCTGCTGAGTTGATAATTGTAACACCTGAACTGGTTGCAGGAACTTATACATTAGAGGTGACGAGTCAGTTCTCTGGAAGTAGCAATTCGCTACTGAAAGAACCAAGAACATCTGTCCTTGATAAAGTACTCACAGTTCAGTAACCCGGTATAACGGCTTTCAGCCACTCTGAAACGAGGCTTTCGGTGTGGCTGAAACTACCGTTCTGGTGTGACCGAAACGAGGTTTTCAGTTGGTCAAAAAAAATACAGCAGAAGCCGAAAAGCTGAGATAGAGTAGGTGAAATCTTTAAATCTATATTCACATGGCAGTAATTAGTAAAGATGATCTTTATTACAAAGATTATTCATGGACAGTGTATGCTAAGGACAATCCAAAAGTAACTGGAGAACCGGATAGCACTTTACTGAATAGAAAAGAAGGATATGAAATATTGTACTTTGTCAATAAATTTTGCGACATTCATGGTTTTACTTCAAAAAATTCGGCAATTAAAGTTGAAAAAATGATTCGAAATGAAGTTCCAGAGTATATTCATAATCAGATTAGAATCAAAGAATGGATTGAGTCTAATTGGGCAAAAAGTAGATTTTAAATATTAATTAATATAGACACAATTCCCTCTCAGTCGGAATAAGCCCAACAAAGACTTTAAACAGAAGTAGGCTAACGAAAAATAACAATTGATATGGCTTATAAAGTAGTTCCTTTTAGTCATACTGATAATGCGTCTGGTGAACTTCAAAGAATCATTGATTCCGAAGCCGGTAGTGGATATAAATACGTTAACCACGAGTATTCGGATAAGTTACGACCCGGTACTGCCGGTTGTTTTGGAATTGGAGCCGAACCAAGCACTACAGTTCATGTAGGGTTTGTGATTTTTGAAAAAAAGGATTGAATGAAACTTTTATTCATGTTCGCTATCAGGTTGTATCAGGTATTTACCCCGAAAGCTTTTCGGGGTAAATGCTTGTTCAACGAAAGTTGTTCTAACTATGTATATCGTAAAACCAAAGAGAATGGACTGAAAGATGGAATTGATGCTTTTCTTTTTAGATTCAGACATTGTAGACACGGTTATTATATTATTGAAAAAGATAATGATTTCCTGTTAATTACAGTCTGCAATTTAGTTGTTGAAGGAAAAGATATCAATAACCGGATTATAAATGAATATCTAACTAAAGCTTCATTGTATAAACTTAAATAAGATGAGAAAAAATATATTTATTACATTATGTAGCACTTTAGTCTGGGTTACGCTGCTAGCTAGTTGTTCAACTTATGAGGATGTTGGCAATAGTAATTATCAAACTAACTGTGGAACCTATAATGGACACCCACTTTACTCTGGACCCAAAGGAGGTTGCTATTACATAAATAATAACAGCAACAAAACATATGTTGATCGGGCTTATTGTAATTGTAATTAATTATTGCCTAAATATGAATACGACTAAAAATCATTGTCTGTTACTTTTACTTGTTAGTTCTTTTTTCTTTTTGCAATCTTGCGCAAAACGAACAAGACAAGAGCCATATGCTGAAATTGAGAAAACGCAAATCACGCTAACCTACATTGTGTCCGAAAATAAGATGTATCATCAGAGGCAAGGTGGTGCAGTTTTGTTTGGTACAAATCCGAAGCTAAAGGTGTTTTGCGATGTGACAAATACAAGTGAACACGATGGAGTTTTTAAGTTTCATGCCACGCTTTCGTCACAAGGAAACACAGTTGATTTCGCAACGGAGAAATTTATTAAATCAGGTGAATCGACTAGGTTATTTCAGGAAAAAGAGATAAACCCCTTTAGCTTTGAAACAAATGTTCAGGTAGATGATTGGGGTATAAATGCACCCACCATAACCGAAACCAAAGAAGTAATAAAGTATCGTACGGTTGAATATTAAAAAAGCTTAGATGTAATAACCAATAAAATAGCATTAGTACCATGAAAAGATTCTTATTTATACTATTACAATTATCAATTGTTCTATCGGGTTTTGCTCAGAGTAGCGTAAAATACACATCGGTCAGGCTCAATCTAAGAGAAGATGCTAATTCGTGGTCAAATGTCATTACGGTTATACCTAAGGGAACCGCAGTGTCGATGGCTGAAGATTGCGATTGCGAATGGATACTTGTTTCGTATCAGGGTCATACGGGATATGTATATTCCAAGCACCTGACTAAATTAAAATCAGTTCATGTTGGTAGTAGCGCTCATGTAAAACATTATAAAAATTCTGCCGGAAAAATAATTCAATCACCAACCCATTATAACTCTACCCCTGCAGGAGCTACAGCTCTCTGTTGGGATGGAACCTATAGCTTTAGCCAGAGTCGGAGAGGTACTTGTTCTCATCATGGTGGGGTCAAGGTTTGGTTATAACTTTATATAAAGACAATCCTCCATGTCTTATGTTGAAGGAGTTTTATTCATTAAATAATTAATAACATGCCAAGTACAGGCCAAAAACCGGGTAAAGGAACTTATTATTGTACTAATTGTGGTCAGTCGGTCACTTTAGATGATACTACGGATACCCTACCACCATGTCCAAAATGTGGTCACACCAACTTCAGGTAACTAAAAGGAGAGGTTTGATAACTATTATTGATATCAAACCTCGATTTGTTTTCAATTCTCCATTTTCCATTATCAATTCTCCATTCTCAATTAAAAAAAATGTTCTACCTACGATTAAACAAACTACGCATATACAGCAACGGAGCTTTGCTGGGCATGAGTGAAGTACAACTAATGAGTTTCGTCACACTGGGCGAAGCCGATTTTCCTATGATCAACGAGTTTTTCCGCACCTCGGATGCCGAAATGAAAAAAGAACTGGTATCGCAGGCCGTGGCACGGGTAGTAAGCTCGCGTGTGATGCCCCAGATACAACGGGTAAAAGACAATCAGCTGATTTTTTTCGGCGATACGGGTTACAATGTCTTTGTATCCGACACCATCCCCGAGAGCGTCAATTGGATGCTGCTGGCACTCAAGTCCAACCAACAGACCATAGACAATGCCACCCTGCTGTCGCAGATACTTACCGAGCAAAACCTGACGAAACTGGTGGGCACCATTGGGCTTATGGCCAGTGCTTCGAGCCCGGTTACAGCTGCCGTAAGCACACTCACCACACTGGTGGCCGAATCTATACTTAAGCTCTGTGCCAACAGCAAAGACCGCCAGCTGGGACTGCTGCTCACCTCATTCACCCGACAGGAGCATTACCCCTACGGCAAACGCGATATGCAAAACGTACCCGACGCCACAGGAAACATGAAGGTGGATTATACGATATTTGGGTTTTGACAATTGACAATTGACAATTGATAATGGATAATTGATAATGGAGAATGAGAGATGGAGAATGTGATTAAAACAAAGTCGTATAGTTTTGCTATTCGGATAGTGAAAGCATATAAGTTTTTGAGTAGCGAGCAGAAAGAATTTGTTTTGTCGAAGCAGATGTTACGAAGCGGAACTGCTATCGGGGCACTAATCCGCGAAGCTGAACATGCCGAATCAAAAGCCGATTTTATCCATAAAATGAGTATTTCGCTCAAAGAAGCCAACGAAACTGAATACTGGTTGATGTTGCTACGCGATACCGAATATCTCGATATAAAATCATTCCAATCAATTGAATCCGATTGTCAGGAACTAATCAAACTACTGGTAAGCATTATCAAAACAGCAAAAAAAACAAGAAACACTTGATAATTGATAGTTGATAATGGATAATTGATAGTTGATAATGGATAATTGATAGTTGAAAATTGATAATTCCTCATTTTCCATTATCAATTTTTAATTCTCCATTTGTATCCCATTTTTAATTCTCCATTTATATTCCATTTTCCATTATCAATTATCAATTATCAATTTATATTCCATTTCCCTTTGTTAACCATGAACTTAAGTAAGAATTTCACTCTGTCCGAACTGACCAACTCCGCTACGCATCTGCCCAACGTACCTACCGAAGCAGACATAGTCCGCCTGCAGGCGCTTGTCACCCATGTGTTACAACCCTTGCGCGGCTTGTACGGTCATCCCATTTGTGTCAACTCCGGTTTCCGGTCGGTGGCAGTAAACCGTGCCGTAGGCGGTGCACGCAACTCGCAGCATCTTACCGGCGAAGCTGCCGACCTGGACGCAGTAGACAATGCACAGCTTTTCCACCTGATACGCCAGCACCTGCCCTTCGACCAACTGATATGGGAAAGCGGCAACAAACGCCAACCCGCCTGGGTACACGTAAGCTACAGCACCAAACACAACCGGAAAGAAGTGCTGAGAATGAAAGTAGTAGGTGGAGAGAAGAAATATGGATTGTATTAAATTTTTACGTCCGATAACTTATGTTATGTAAAAGTTATTCGTATATTTGTGGCGTTAATGAAATTCAATATATAAGAGATATATGGGCAATTGCGCGTAAATGGGTCTTATGGGCAATTCTAAAAAGTAAACCATTAAAAAAAAATAGCATATGAAAATCACTAAGAAAAGAATTAGAAACGTTGAAAATTATCTTTATGAAATAAGAAAAGATGATGAATTTTCAATCGGTATAAGTGGATTAGCTGGCATTGAAAATCAATTCGTAAATATAGGATTTACAAATGATTTAAATATTGGGGAAACGGTTCTTCCTAAAATTTGTGGACCAGTTTCAAGATTTAATGCAGACGGCGGATATATAAAAAGAAAGGACTTACCAAAAGAAGTCTATTATGTTTCTAGAGAGTGGCATTGGACAGATTATCAAGGGAATGAATATACTAAGATAGTCACAATTCCAAGAGAAAGAATACATAGAGAACCAATTTCTGCCCCAAATATTGAACTACAAATAATTGAAATTGACAATCAAAAAGTTTTACTTGCTTCTAAACAAAAAAAAGAAGAAAATAACTTTTCTATAATAAAGCATATTATAAATTTATTATTGGAACTATTTGGAGAATGTGATATACTTGATAATGCTAGAAGACCAATAAACCCACCACAAATTATTAGATTAAATTGGAAGATATTTCCTAAGGGTGAATATCCTTGGGAAACTGTAGAACCAATTATTAAAGACAGAATAAATGCACAACCCAAAGGTAACCGACCAGTAATAGCACATAGAAACGAGAAAATATCAACTAAAGAACCAAAATTTTTCGCGTATGGTTTAGGGGGCTTTTCCGACTATACCGTTTATGGCTTTCCTGAAAGAAATTTATATGTTCTTGAAAGTATGAATATGGGTAACGCCACTTATGTTTTTGACAAAAACTGGGAAGAAATAACAAAACTAACAAAGAAAGAAATAATTGATGCAAATCTTTATAAAAATAGAATTGTTCATTCGCAAGACTGGGAGCTAGAAATTGACAAGCTATTCGCCTAAAAGCACTACAGTCAACACTGGCTATATGCAATGGAGGATTCTGTAGTTTTCGCAGGCTTAGTTCTCGTATTCACTTTGTCACTGTGCAATAATGAGTATTTAAAAAATTCTCCAAATGACAATATATTAGGATGTTAACTTTCATAGTATAAACAAAATACACACTAACAAAATGAGGCAGAATCCATTTTCATTATATGATTTCATGGGATATTTTATTCCAGGAGCGACATCAATTTATTTAATTCAGATTGTAAATACAATCAAGAAAAGTCATTGTGTCGATCTTGATGTTATATTAATCTCATTTCCAGTAATCAAAACTGAAGGTATTTTGATATTTTTGATTTTATCTTATGTGTTTGGACATTTATTAAGTTACGTATCTTCAATTACAATCGAAAAATATGCAGTATGGAAATATGGATATCCTTCTAAATATTTATTAGATATCAATACGAACAAGTACTGGACAGGTGCTAAAAGATTTCATAGTATTTTTTGGCGCATTTCTTTAATTTTCATTTTATTGCCAACTGTAATCCTCGATTTTATTCTTGGGCATTATTTTGGATTTAAAATTTTTTATTCAAGCAAACTTGATCCAATGCTAGTTAAACTCATTAAGATGAAAATTAATTGCTTAGCAGAGAAGATTGGAATGAATTCTGAGACAGGGTTTCAGAGTGGTGAAGCCAATGTGAGCAATTTTAACAGAATAATTCTTCATTATACCTATGAGAACTCAAAGAACCATCAAAGTAAACTATCAAATTATGTTGCAATTTATGGCTTTTTGAGAACCTTTACATTAATAACTAATGTTTTATTCTGGTATTTTATTTATCATACTTTATTCTATGGCGTATTTGATTTAAAATTCTATTTGACAATTACAGTAATTTCGATTATCTCATATATTTTCTTTATGTCATTTATGAAGTTCTATAGAAGATACACATTAGAAGGATTAATGATTTTGGCAATTGATAAAGAAATTGTTTAGTTATCGACAAGGAATTTTATATCAAAAAAAAGCTCACCAAACTAGCCTACCTCCTGCTAGCGTGGATTTGTAATTCGCGTTAATGGTAACCACATACTTAAAATCAAAAATCATGAAAGAATTATTAATTATTGACAAGCAGAAGTATCTCGAAGAAAATTATCCGTTCAGCGACATACCAAAACTAACTGATCAGAAACGTTGTATTCATTGTGACGGTATTATTACAGTAAAAGATTACAAAGTTTTTGCGGATGAAGACGGTGAAGAATATATTTGCTGTCCTAACGCACCAGAGTGCAATGGTACTGTTATTGATTTGATTTAGAATAGAGAAACCGGTATCCATCACTTTCACAAGCTTAGTGTACTCAGTTTGGTCAAACTGCCCGCTTGGTTGTGGTTAAAAGGAAAGCTCCACTTTCTATATTGAAATAAAACGCCGGATACTTTCCGTTTATTAAGATTAATATCTTATTTTTGCAACACGAACCTGAAATAAACATTATCAAAGCGTTATGGCTGACAAGGCATATATAACACCATACGTACTTCAATGGGCAAGAGAATCGGCCAGAATGACCGAAGAAATTGCTGCATCCAAAGTTTCGGTGTCGGTGGAAAAGCTTAAGCAATGGGAAGAGGGAAAAGATCAACCGACAATACATCAGGCACAACTCCTGGCAAAAGCCTATAAACGTCCTTTTGCTTTATTCTTTTTGCCTGAGATTCCACGGGATTTTCAGCCCTTGCAGGACTTCAGAAGTACAGGTTCAAAACAGCTTACAACTTCTTCAATTTTTATCATTCGTGAAATCCAACAAAAACAGGCATGGATAAGTGATGTGAATAAAGAAAACAATGAAGACAAACTTTCGTTTGTCGGTCGCTTTAGCATGAATGATGATCCGGCTATTGTTGCACGCGATATATTAAATATGCTTGGTATTAATCCACTATATTATCGAACAGGTAATCCTATTAAAGAATGGATTAATGCTGCCGAAGCTAATGGTATATTTGTATCAAGAACAAGTTTTATAAATTCACACCTGACATTAGATTCAGAGGAACTGCAAGGTTTTGCTATCTCAGATCCTTATGCCCCCTTTGTATTTGTGAATTCAGATGATTGGAATGCTCCTCAGTTATTTACCCTCGTTCACGAACTTGCCCATATCTGGATTGCCGAAACAGGCATATCGAATGATGTAGAACCTGAGATAAGAAATAATCAAAAACATCATCCTGTTGAATTGTTCTGCAATGAAGTTGCGGCAAATGCTTTAATGCCTGCCGAGTTTTTAGATGGATTAGATGCCACAACTTATAGTAATGCCAAAGTGCTTTTCAAAACGGCAAGACTACTGGGGGTAAGTTCATTTGCTTTGTTGGTTCGTTCGTTTAATTTGAGTAAAATTTCTGACTCACATTATCATAGGCTCAAACAAGAAGCAGATGCAGAGTTTGCCGCTTTTTTGCTCCGAGAAGCCGAAAAGAAGATAAAACAAAAAGATAAAGAAGCCCCAGGCGGTCCCAGTTACTATCTGTTGCAGTTAAACCGCAATGGCAGACTTTTCACGCAAACAGTGATTGATTCTTTCAAGGGTGGATTTATTGAGCCAACTATGGCAAGCCAGTTGTTGAATGTACAGGTAAATAAGTTTTCAAAATTAGAAGCACAATTATTCGGATGAGCATAATAGCACCGCTTTACTGTTTAGATGCCAATGTGCTTATACAAGCCTGGCAGAAATATTATTCTCCCGCTTTATGCCCCGACTATTGGGACAGACTTAACGATTTAGGTGAACAGGGGTTGATCTTTATTCCGGCAGCAGTAAAGGATGAAATTATAAAAACTGAAGATGAATTATCCCAATGGTTGAAGACAAGTAAAATACAGATTAGAAGTATTACTGAACCTGTGACATATTATCTTAGACAAATTTACAATGCGAATCCTGTTCATAAAGGCTTAGTTGACAATGTAAAAGGTCGCTCATTAGCCGATCCGTGGGTTATTGCTCACGCCATGACGGAGTCGGCTATTGTAGTAACAAAAGAAGAGAAAATAACTGCTGCTAATTCAAATCGCATTAAAATACCGAATGTTTGCGATAATATGGGCATCCGGTGGATGAATGATTTTGAGTTTATTGCTGAGGTTGGGATTAGATTCTCCTGTAGTATTGAATGAGTTTATCTACATTTATCCATTAAACGTGGAATCTTGCAATAATGATGTTTAATGAATAAATAGTGAAAGTAATTTTATAACATTTAATTAAAATAGTATTTCAGTAATTGTTCGCATACCCAAGAGACCTGAGAAATTTCCAATAGCGAACCACAGAAATAGGATGATTTAGCAAAATACTTACGTCTAACAGCGTGAGTTTTTGGCTTGTCATTTCTGTGTACCTTTCTCAGGGGGCTTGGGTATGGATGAGACAAAGCTCACGCTTTCTAAATACAGAAAGAGTATGAGCCTTTATGAAAAGCTACAGCATGCTAAAAGCGAAGAAGATGTAAAAGATGCCTATATTAAAGCGCTCGGTCTTAAAGGGTATTCCAAAAATCTAATTGATATTCAGACCAAAGAAATCTGGTTCGAAGCAAAGGATGGAAGTAAAAACTCTAGCTATGCCATGTTTACGCAGCTGATGCATTATGTACAGGAAGCTTTAAACAAAGGTGAAGAAATCCCCCCTTTCCTCTGTGTCATCGATACTCAGAAGGCCGCCATCATGAAAAGCGTGGATGTGATTCCTTTCCTAGCTAAAAAAACGATTAAGTGGGGTAAGTCTGCCAGCAGTTATACACAGGAAGCTTTAGAAGCTATTTCAGCTCATATTGGTACGCACTTTGTTTCGTTTCGCATCGAAACCCACGAGGTTGAATTTATTTCCACTATCAAAAGTGCTATTAAAAACGGCGATATTATCCGCACCCAAATTACACCCGATAATCTGAAGCAGGTTTTTGATAAATGGGTAAAAATGGTAGGGCAGGAGATAAAAGGGGTAGTAGTCGAAGATTACGCTTTATTGTTTTTTGCTGACATTATGCACGATGGTACAGCTGCCACACACGATGGGCTGTCTGCAGAACTGATGTTTAAAAATACAGCTCCGGTATTCTGTTTGAGGGGGAAAAACTACGAATTGGGCAATCGAGAAGGCTATCGACAGTTTTGGGCTATCTATCATCGTCCACCTAAAGCCGAATACCGCAATTACCTGCTGGAACGGCGAGATAGTCTGATACCACTTGACGAACGCAGTTTTAAAGGAGCATATTATACACCATTGGAAGTGGTGGATAAAGCTTACGATAAACTCACCGAAACGTTAGGTAAAAACTGGCAGAAGGAATATGTTGTTTGGGATATGTGTTGTGGAGTAGGTAATCTGGAAGTGAAACACAGCAATCCCCGAAATATCTATATGAGTACTCTCGACCAGGCCGATGTAGATGTGATGAAAGCTACCAAAACCTGTGTTGCTGCTCAACGCTTTCAGTACGATTACTTAAACGATGATATTACCGACGATGGTCGGATTGATTACTCACTGACAAACAAAGTTCCCGAAAGCTTGCGCGAAGCCATAGCAGATGGGAAAAAGATTTTGGTATTGATAAATCCGCCGTATGCAGAAGCGACTAATGCAGATAATGTCAGTGCTGAAATACACATTAATGGTAAAATAGATGTAGCCAAAACAATGATTTCTAATATTATGGCGAATTTTGGTTATGCAAAACGTGAATTATTTACACAATTTATAGGTAGGATATCTCTTGAGATTCCAAATGCAACAGTGGCAATGTTTAGTACACTTAAATATGTCAATGCTCCTAATTTCGAAAAATTTAGAGAAATATGGAATGCAAAGAATTTAGGCGGTTTTGTTGTACATAGCAAAGCTTTTGATGGTTTGAAAGGTAATTTTCCAATAGGTTTTTTAATTTGGATAACTAATCAATCTGCGTTAAGGAAAACATCAATTACTGAAATCTCTCTTGAGGTGTTAGATAAAAATTCTCGAGCTATTGGTGAGAAAACATACTATAATTTTCCAAATAGTGCTTTTTTAAATTCTTGGTTGAATCGATTAAAAACAAATTGTATACAAGTCCCACTAAAAAATGCTGTTTCACCACGAACAGGTAAAGCAAAAGTTATACAATGGATTGATACAGCTATTGGATATTTGCTGAGTAATGGTAACGATGTTCAGCATTCAAGTCAACAGACTGCAGTTTTATCCTCTGTTTATAATACAGGTGGAGGTTTTTATATTACAAAAGATAATCTTTGGCAGGTAGCTCTAATATTTACTGTTCGCCGAGTCATAAACCCTACTTGGCTTAATGACCGTGACCAATTTCTGCAACCTAACGGAGAGTTAACCGAAGAATTTAAAACTGACTGTTTGGTGTGGATGCTGTTTAATGGCAGTAACCTCACTGCGGGAGCTAATGACTTAGAGTGGAACGGCAAGAAATGGAGTATTGTCAATCATTTTATTCCGTATACCGAAG
>Ga0302173_10000748_pt1 | contig 17108 bp, 14 predicted proteins | sample I_Fen_N3_1_FD_198785 | JGI IMG/M metagenome (GOLD analysis project Ga0302173, IMG submission 198785) | Peat permafrost microbial communities from Stordalen Mire near Abisko, Sweden - I_Fen_N3_1 | ecosystem: Environmental > Terrestrial > Soil > Wetlands > Permafrost | place: Sweden: Abisko... | reverse complement strand
CACATACTATATACATCAGATGCTATTTTCTCCTGCTTAACCACAACTGCCTTTTCCTTAAACCCACTAGTCATCCTTATTCCCTCACTTATTTTTCTTCATCCAATTCACCTAATGTTATATTCTGTTATTTGTTTATTTGTTTATTTGTTCATTTGTTTCATGTCTCTTGTTTCTTGTCTTTTGTTTCTTGTCTTTTGTTTCTTGTCTTTTGTTTCTTGTCTTTTGTTTCTTGTCTTTTGTTTCTTGTCTTTTGTTTTTTATCTTTTGTTTTTTATCCCTTGTCTCTTGCCTTTTGTCTTTTCTCCACGCTTTAAAAAAGTACCCGGTGAATATGGATTTATAATGATAGATTTTGCGCAGACCGGCTGAAAGCAGCGCCCTATGCTGCTTGAAGGAAAGGCAAGCCAAATCCATCATTATAAATCCATATTCACCTCATATCTACTTTTTCAAAGCCCCCCTTATATCCTCGATCATGTCAAGGACAGCCCGCCTTGATGCATCAGCATAATTCAAGCCTCCAAAAGATGCATATTTTTCTTGTTTGTAAGCAGCTATAATTCCACGTGAACTGTTCACAATTGCACCAAGTCCATCTTCGTTAAAGTAAGGCGCTAAATCTTTTGCTGTTCCACCTTGTGCACCATACCCTGGAACTAAAATATATGTTTTAGGCATCAATTTACGAAGGATTTTTCCCATTTCCGGATAAGTTCCACCTACCACGGCTCCAATGTAGCTGTAGTCATTGCCCATGTGAGTTTCACCCCATCTGGCAACCTGCTCTCCAACTAGTTCATAGAGAGGCCTACCATCCACCAATTGATCCTGAAATTCTCCACTAGAAGGATTAGAAGTCTTAACCAAAACGAAAATCCCTTTGTTTTCTTCCTTACATACATCAATAAATGGATTGATTCCGTCAGACCCTAGATATGGGTTAACAGTGGCAAAATCTTCATTAAAAACACTGATTTTCTTAGTTCCTACCTGAACCTTACCTAAGTGTGCAATCGCATAAGCCTCTGAAGTAGAACCAATATCGCCTCTCTTTACGTCACCAATAACCACTAAATCTTTTGATTTACAATAATCAACAGTTTTCTGAAATGCCTTGAGGCCTTCAATTCCAAACTGCTCATACATCGCAATTTGCGGTTTGACTGCTGGGATAATATCATAAGTTGCATCAACAATACCTTTGTTATACTGCCAAATAGCTTCTGCTGCTCCTTCTAATGTTTCTCCATATTCAGAAAATGCTGCCTTAGTAATATGTTCTGGAATATACTTCATCATAGGATCTAATCCAACAACGATAGGGGCATCCAATTTTTTTATTTTATCAATTAATTTATTAATCATAATTTACGCAAATCCTTTCGATTTTTAATTTTTATTTTTCTTCTGCAGAATAAACGACCTCGCCTGCTACGATTGTAGCCATAACTTTGCCTTTCACTTTCTTACCATTAAATGGAGTATTCTTTCCCAACGATACAAATGTGTTACTATCGATTACATATTCTATATCTGGATTAATAATTGTAATATCTGCTATCTTACCTGGTAAGAGTGTTCCTTTATCAAGCCCAATGATTTTAGCTGGATTGTAACTCATCTTCTCTGCCATCTGCATTGGGGTAATATAGCCTGTATCAACAAGTGCTGTAATTGTAAGTGATACTGCAGTTTCAAGACCTGTAATACCAAACGGTGCTTCATCTAATGGCAAACTTTTTTCTGCTACGTGATGTGGAGCATGGTCTGTTGCTATAACATCTATAATATCATTCTTGAGGCCTAATCTTAAAGCTTCAACATCTTTTCTGCTTCTGAGTGGTGGATTCATCTTAAAATTTGCATCATCACTTGTAATATCGTCTTCTGACATTGTGAAATGATGTGGACACACTTCTGCCGTTACTGGAAGTTCCTCCCTCTTGGCAAGCGCTACCATTTTAACACTATCTTCTGTTGAACAGTGACACAAATGCAACTGTGCTCCTGTATTCTTTGCTATCAAAATATCTCTTGCAACAATAGTATCTTCAACAATATTCATAATTCCATATACACCAAGTTCTTTGGCTTTATCTCCTGCATTCAAAACTCCCCTAGCAGCAAGATCTTTGTCTTCACAATGTGCAAAGACAGGAACGCCAACTTCTGCTGCAAGTCTCATCGCTTGTCTACATACTCTGGCATTCATTACTGATTTACCATCTTCACTAAATGCAACTGCGCCATTTTTATAAAGTTTTTCAATATCAGTTAAAAATTCGCCTTCTTGTCCCGCTGTAATCGCAGCGATTGGAAGAACGTTTATCTTCGATACTTCTTTTGCTTTATCCATCACAAATTTCAAAGTGTCCAAGTTATCTACTACTGGTCTTGTGTTAGGCATTGCACACACTGTTGTAAATCCGCCTTTTGCGGCAGCTCGTGAACCTGTACGAATTGTTTCCTTGTGTTCAAATCCTGGTTCTCTAAAATGGACATGCAAATCAATCAGTCCTGGCATAACAAAGCAACCAGTTGCATCAATTATATCATCTACTTCATCAATTAATTTTTTTTCAACTTTTTTAATTATTCCATCTTCAATTAATACATCATAAATACCGTCTTTTTTTGTTGCAGGATCTAAAACTCTGCCATTTTTAATTAAAGTCTTCATTTGCATACCTCTATCTTCCATAATACTAATTGTATTTTAACACAAGATTACTATATTTCCTAATCTAATTTGTTGCATATTCTAGCATTTCTTTGAGTTCATCAACATCAAATGTGTAATTTTTACCACAGAAATGACAGTTCACCTCTATTGGCTTACCCTCCTCAATAATCTCTTGTATTTCTTTCTTGCCAATGCTAACAATTGCTTTTGAAACACGATGCTGCGAGCAATTGCAGTGAAATTGGGTGGGGATTTTACTGAGGATTTTCAAATCAAATTCTCCAAGTATTTCCTCAAGAATCATCTCTGGTGTCATTCCATCTTCCATCATTTCCGTTACTGACTTTATTTCATTAATTTTCTTTTCTAGCTTATCAATTACTTCTTCCTCAGCATCTGGTAACAATTGAATAATAAACCCTCCAGCTTGCTTCACTGTATTATCCTTTGACATTAGCACACCCAAAGCAACAGATGATGGCACCTGTTCACTGGTTGCATAGTAGTATGTTAAATCTTCAGCAATCTCGCTGGTTATAAGAATTGTCTGTCCCAAATATGGTTCTTTTAGCCCAATATCTTTGATGACGCTTAAAACACCAATTCCCAATGCTGTAGCAACATCTAGCTTGCCATTTTTATTGGCAGGAATAATAACTTCTGGATTCTTAACATATCCTTTTACATTTGCTTTCGCATCAGCGGTTACTGTAAGTCCTCCAATTGGTCCATCACCTTCTATCTGAAGTGTCAGTACATCGGTGTCACTTTTCATCATACTTCCCATCATGGAACCTGCTGTCAATAATCTTCCTAATGCTGCTGTCGCCACTGGACTCGTATTATGAATTGCTCTTGCCTCTTCTACTAAATCTTTAGTTGTTGCTGCAAATGCTCTAATCTGATTATTTGCCGCTGTCGCTCTAATAATATAATCACTCATCAATTTTTCCTCTTTTCTGAATTTAAATTCTCGTATTTTTTTCATTTTCTATTTTTTCCTTGACCACGAAATATATTCTTTCACTATTCTTTGTAGGCGGATTTTGCGTAAATGCATCATATATATTCACTAATTCTAGCCCAGATACGGCTAATGATTTCATAACTTCCTCTATTGTATAACCACGTTGAATATGCGTCTCTTTATATTTTCTGAAAAGTCCGTTTTTTTCCTCTACAAATATCGCCATTTCATATTCATTGATTGACTCGTCTTCATAATAGTAATTGTCCCAAATAAACGCAGCATTTTCACGGTTTTCAGCGATTGTATTTTCGCCTAAAATGTCTCTATAAAAATGTTGTGTCTTCATATCAAATATAAAAACTCCATTCACATCTAATGCTTCTTTTACGCATTGAAAGACCTCTGAGAGTTCATCTTCTTCTATTATATAGTTCATAGAATCACAAACACTTACAATCGCCGAAACTGGAGTTGGAACTGCAAAATCACGCATATCCTGTAATGTATATATGATGGAATCTGCATTTTGAGATTCGTCTAATTCATCTGATTCCTCTGGTTCTTCTGGTTCTTCTGGTTCTTCTGATTCCTCTGATTCCTCTGATTCTTCTGGTTCTTCTGGTTCTTCTGACTCCTCTGATTCCTCTGATTCTTCTGATTCCTCTGATTCCTCTAGTTCCTTTGGTTCTTCTAATAGTTCCAAATTCTGTGAATTTTCACATTCTTCATGTTCTTCACATTCTTCATGTTCTTCACCGTCTTCAAGTTCTTCACATTCTTCATGTTCCTCACAATCTTCTCGCTCTTCACATTTACTCATGTTTCTATATTTTTTACTACTTGCAATTATCAACATTTCTTGTGAATTATCTATTCCAATCATTTCAAATCCAGCTTTACTTAAAAGTTCAGTAAATGTACCAGTTCCACAACCTAAATCAACGATTGAAGGATTATTGATTTCTGGGGTAATCCCATTGTTTTCTAATAGTTTAATCACGTATTGAGCCCACTGCTCATATGGAATATTATCCATAAACATATCATAAACTTCAGCAAATCCAGTATAAGCTTCCATATCTTTCCTCATTTCAGCACCGCTTTCAAAAGCTTTTAATCTTAAAGCAAGAGACAATGTGCATATTAAGTTTGTGTAAACTCAGTAAAGGCTTAGTAAATACGTAAATTTGCTGTATGAAAAGTTCAACTTTTTCACATTTACTAAGTCTCTCTTATGCTATACTAACAAGTTTTTTTACCAAAAGCAAGCTTGATTATTTATAGTCAATACACTATACTGTAATTATTATTTTAATTCACTAGGATTAATATTTGCTTTACAATCACGAAGATTATATTGAATTTAATTGCTGATTCATCAGCTTTAAATAACCTGTGAAAACTTAGGAAGTGTCTTACTAAAGTAAGCCATAAGAATGGGGAAATTTATGAACTCAATTAAATTAATACACAGTATACAAAAAGTCAATCTATTTAGAATGATTTTTCCGATATTATTTTTATTTCTTTTACTCATTGTTGCTTTACAATTTCCACTTGTTAATTGTCTTTTTCCAACTAATATAGATTCCTCAAAGTCAGCGACTGAATTATACAATTCTAAATCTATTTATGTGAAAACGACTACAGGAAAATTATACTATACAGGTTATGATTATCTTAAGGGATCATCAGTAAAAGGACACTACTTTTATTCCTTGGAGAATGGAAAATGTACTATTTATTTATTTTCTGCAATTTATTTTAAAGATGGTGTGCCAAGCACAATTGAGAACGTTCAAATTAATGCAATGTTAATTCATGACCATTCTAATCTCAACCAGTTGCTAAACCTTATGGCAAAGGATATGAATTGGACCTATGATGGACTTGCTTCTTGTACTGATACGGTAATCATAAGCCAGATGGATTACGCGGTTATTCCTTCCGTTTTAATCGGAATTATGCTATTTTTTGCATTTGCATTTTCAGTTGTACACATTTTAATTTTGACCTTCAATATATATAAGCCCCAATATGCATATACATTCCTTATTTTTGGGCATCTTCGAGCTCGTAAGAAAACTATCTTGGATGCAGCTCATGAATTAGGAAGTAAAGTATATTTTAAATCAGAAAATATGTATCTAACAAAAAACTACTTCATTTATATCAGCAAAGTCAATATTGCAATCATTCCACTTGCAAATATGGCATGGGCATACAAATACAGCCGTCTCCATAAATACTTTATATTTGGTGAAATGACTTATAGCATAAAAATCTACACAAAAACGAATTTCCAATATGTTTTTAGCGGGAAAACAAAAGAAGTTGCTGATAATTTTTTGGCTTATCTTGAAGATACGAACGAAAATATGTTAATTGGCTACACTCATGAAAATCGACTACACTCAAAAGATATTATGCATTCTATCTTATCAATCTTATTTAAGTAATTGGTCACTAAAAATGTACCCTGCAAGCTTGAGTTTTTCTATCCTCAATCTCGCAGGGTACATTTTTTTGAATAACGACCTATTATATAGAGTATTAAGGCCTATACGTTAGCGCCACAACACTTCTTATATTTCTTACCACTACCACATGGACATGGATCGTTTCTTCCAATTTTACTATCTTTCACAATTGTGGTAGAAAGCTTCTGTTTTTTATAAAGTTCTTTTCTTTTTTCTTCAGAAAGTAATGAATCCCATTGTGGAAGTTCATATAACCAATCTGCTTTTGCCCCTACCATATTGTAGTAGAGATTTTCTTTATCAAACTCAAGACTAACTTTCGTATCTTCTTCCAACTTATCAAGTGGATTCGATTCTTTCAAACTTTCATTAATTCCATCAAGGAAACCAACCATCGTTAATGTTTCAACTTTAAACTTTTTAGCCAATGCTTTCACTGTTCCTGTAATTGGTTTGTCCACTGATTCAAGAATCTTTTCATAAATTTCTTGTTCTAGTTTGAAATAACCTCCCCAGAATTCAGAACTTTGCTTCTCGTTCATTTCAGTTTCATATGCTAATTTTCTCCATTTTTCAAGTAATGCCATATTTTTTTCCTCTCTATTTTCCATTTTATCTAACTAACCAAAAACAGATGTTATATTGCTATAACATCTGTTAATGCATATAAACCATTACTGTATTTCTTCATTCTATAAAAAGCTGCTAAATAAAGAACCAGTAGAATTATAATCATAATTTCCGGTACTAGAATACGATGTTCCAGCAAGCTGTGCTAGCTGAGATACCGATTGATTGTAAATCTGTGACGTATTGGATGCGACACCATATCCATAGGAGCCTGTCCCATTAAACAAGGATTTAACTGTACTTCCTTCTGCTGACTTAAATGCATCTTCATCAATTGAAAGTGTATTGTCAGCATTAAGTGCAATTCCTACACTACTTAATAGTTTCTCGTTCGCTTTTGTATTTCCTACTATTGATGCTGTAGAAGATAATACTGAAGTGTTGCTAGAATCTACAACGCTACCAATTAACGAATTGTAATCTTTTACGAAAGATGATACTGATTTGTATATAGAATCCATATCATATCCTTGTGTTTCTTTCCCATCAGCATCTTTCACTAATATCTTATTAAACAAAGACTTACTTCCATTTTCTAATAACTTTGAGGTTGAATCCCTGAGTGCATCTGCTTCATCTTTTACTAATGTAGCATTTATCTTGTCAGCCGAGGTTGTCGTTGATGTTTTTGATGAGTCAACTAACGCTTCTGCATTGGAGCTTCCTCCGTAATACGCCCTCATCAGCTTATAATAAGATCCATTGCGAATGCCTGAATAATCTGACAAATAGGAAGTACTCGGTTCTGATAAAGATGTTGTATTAAAAAAGTCTGATGTAACACCATAATATGAGCCAGACATAACTGAACTAATTGATGATGACATAAGAATCCCTCCTTGTTCAACTTGCGGCATCCGTGCCTAGGTAAATAATATTATATATATAAGTTCGTTATTTCATAACTTTTCTTATAGATATTGGTTACAACTATATTATATCACAAACAAGCGTAAAAACAACCCAAAATTATTTGTAGAAATCATCTCCAGGCATTACTCCACCTACTGAAGCTGGATTCTGATCAAAAAGCACTTTCAGATATGCTGAAACCTTCGTTTTCATTTCAGTTCCATCAATAAATGTTATATTGCAGTATGGTATTGCTTTTTTTGCAACTGTAGCATTAAATATGCCAAAGTCCTCTACAAGCTGGGCTGCACTATCTACATTTGCATTTACAAACAATACTGATTCTTTGTATTCTTTAATAAATTGCTGTACTGCTTCAGGATTCTTATCTGCAAAATCCGAATTCACAGCGACAACGCCTGTCACAATGGTACTATTTTTTCCTGCATATTTTTCCCACTGCTCTGTCACATCTAATGCGATCTTAATATTCTGATTCTGCATCATAACTGTTGTCACATATGGTTGTGGCAACATGGCAACAACATTTCCTGAAGTTGCAAGCATTGCCGCAACTTCCGTTGCTTCTGACTTATATTCAATGGTTACATCTTTTTCAGGATCCAATCCGGCTGATTGAAGCAAATAATTCAATGTAAATTCTGGAGTTGTTCCTTTTCCTGTTGTATAGATTGTTTTACCCTTTAAGTCTTGAATTGTTTTAATTGAATCTCCAGTTTGAAGAATATAGAGAACTCCCAATGTATTAATACCGATTATTTTCACTTTTCCGCCGCTCTTATTATAAAGATTAGCCGAAAGATTACCAGGGATTGCAGCGATCTGCACATCTCCTTTAATCAAATCTTGAGTAAATTCATCTGCTGTTCCAGCAATTGTAAAATTATAATTATTAAGTGCTGTTCCATTTTTTGAATTCTCCATGATCTGAACCATACCAATTGAGGTTGGGCCTTTTAATGCTGCGACTTCAATATCAATTTTTTTAGTTTCCACTGACTCATTTTCCGTTGATGTGTCATTCTTACTATTTAAGGCGCTACCATTTCCACAACCTGTAACAAAAGAAATACAAAATGCTAACGTCAATATGACTGATACTATCTTTCTCATGATTTTCTAGTTCTCCTTAATATTAAGTATATAAATCATTATACATATATTTACATTATATCTTTTTTTTACCTATTTATAATGCTTTTCTATATTAACACTAATTTAGTTGCTTTATCAAGTCCCTAAAATTCTATATTATTATCCGAAATTGCTTTGTAATACGTAATAAGAGGAATTAACCCCTGTGCAAATGTTTTTGTACCACCACCTGAACCAATGACTGCATCATCAAATATTTCCTTTTTACCACCTGAATTTCCAGTTGGTAGATAAATTGATTTATGAAATGTCTTAATTCCTGTTTTCAAATAGCTGGCGTCACCTGTAAGTTCATATGCAATCGCAAGCGCTTCAAGTAACAGTGTATTATTTCCAAGACGATTAAGACTTGGGAGCTCTTTATAATAAAACAATCCATTATCCAAAAGACAATTTTCTATCAAATCATCCACCGCACGAATGATCATATGTTTTATTTCATCACTTGGGAATTCTCTGTGATAGCGCATCAAACTTCCAACTGCAACCGATATCATAAATCCTACTCGAATTGTCGTATTATCTGTATATGGTGCTAACCAATGTCCATACTCTTGTTCCCATATTTTGAAGTTTTCTACAATCCAATCACACTTTTTGATCCATTTTTTATCATGTGTCTCAACAAACAAAGCAGTAAGTGTCCGAAGCGCCCATCCTGTTTCTCTAGCATTTGCTTCTCCAGTATGTGCAAACATTGGCGTATCTAATAATTTCAATACATTTTCACCTATTCCAATTGCAGTTTCTAGTCCTCTTTCATCACCAGAAAAATGATAGTAATCAAAAAGGCCCTCCACCCACTCATGCGAGCAAACCATAGTTCCATTTTTGGTGTGCCCATTGGTGTGTTCCCACTGTCCTCCGATACGAAGTGGATCATCACTAAAATGACATACATCCACGTCCATCCAATGACTACAAGCAACAAATGTATAATCAAGGAATCTTCTTATTCCACTTCTCGCATACATAAGTGCACAAGCATGTGGAAAATCATATTCATTGTTAGTCCAAACTTGTTCTCCATTACCTCGTCCTTGAGTTGTATAACCCGGATCTGGTGCGTCTCCCCAGTTGAGCATGCCAAAACACCTAGAATGAATATCACCCTTGTTAATCAAAGCGATTTCGACATCTTCATTCAACTTTTCCGGAAAAACATCTAGCATAACTTCCGCCTCTTTAAAGATCTTTGGATCGATAAATGGTCTATCCGGCATTTGATAAATAAGGCTTCTATTATCTATTTCTTTCAACAATTCCTCGGTGCTATGGAAATGCAGCAAGAATTTTTGCTCTCTTGACATTCCTGATTGCATAACAACATTTCCAATATTTTCTGGAACCAGCATAACTGCGATTCCGTCTTTATCTGCTTTCACAGCCTTTGGATAATTTTGCTGCGCCTGAAATACAGTGGCGCAAACGCCTCCATCTCGATCTGTTCTATCTGCAAAAAATGTACCATAAACAACTTCAGCAAAATGTTCATTTGCCTCTTTTAACAAAAACAGATCATCGATATACTTACTAACTTCTTCTCCATTCTTTCCAATTAAAAATTCTGTCTTATAATTTGAATTTCCGACACAGGTCCTAATATCGAAAGCAGGTGCTTTTTCCCCAATAATATCTAACTCGCCAACTCCTCTTGTAAAAAAAATGGGTCCTTCAGACTTTGAGTTATCCGTAAGTTTATCTCCGCATCCAGTAGAATCTAGTGAATTCTCCATATTTAAATGCACAAACTGATCATTTATTTTTGAATTCATATCCGCTTTTATATAAAAAACCAATGATGCCACCTTTAATGGTTCATATGTTGTATTAATTATTCTATATGATACTTCTACCCATGGTTTCTTCGCATATGCAGTGATCTTAAGTTCAAATTCAACGTTTTCAGCATCGCTTTTATTGACTCCTTTTGCAGTTAAAACACTACATATTGGGCCAGCCTCAACTATGCTCCACTTTCCAATTGACATTTGATATATCGCACCCGTTCCATCCTTTAAATATGGACCCTCGAACTGTTCTGCTTTATATATCTTATTTCCGTCATTTAATTCTTCAAATATATGACTGCTACTGTTTTTTAATTGAAAGGAAAGTCCATCACAGTCTACATGAACTCCATCTTTTGTTTCGTCAACTTTCATTCCATTATAAATAGCCTGATCTGATGAATTAAAATCGCATTTTAATGTTGCTTTTGCATTTGCAGGTAAATCTGCCATAAATTTTAAAAACATATACCGAATTGAACCGTCTTCATGATATGATGTGACTTTTCCTTGCATGGGTACTAGCTTATTGTTTTGCAGTACAGCAACTTTTGATAAGTCTTTCAGTTCCCCTTTTTTTACTGGAACCCCAATAAAGCAATGCTCTTCATTTCTTGGATATCGATATAATTTATCAAAATAAATTTCTACCATAACATTTGTCCTCCCAAATTATACTTTTCATTAAATACTTGTAACTGTTCAGTACATGAACAATTACAAATACTTCATAATTGTTATGCATCTTCTTATATTTACTATACTAAATCGATTTATCTGTGATTTCCACTGAATAGTATTACATCTATTTCATTTTTACTGTTTTTTTATTTTAATTGTTCTGTTGTTCCTTTTTCAAGATTTCTTTATGAATTAGAGTATTCAATATCACTATTTTTTACGAATTGTGATTTAATGCCACAAATACATATTTTGCCACAAACCACAATATGTTGTGTTTTTTTTATGTTCTTTTTTCTATATTTTGTAGACAGTCGTTTTTGTAAGTGATATAATTTGTTTAAATAAAAGATATAGCATGTTAATATATGGATGGGGAAAGGAAATTATTATGATGAAAGTGATTAAAAGAAACGGAAGAGAAGTTGATTATGACCGTAACAAAGTGACACTAGCAATTCAAAAGGCCAACGCCGAAGTTAGTACGAAAGAAAAAATAACAGAAGACAAAATCGAATCAATTGTAGCCTCAATTGAGAACAGAGATATTTCTACAATGTATGTTGAAGACATACAAGATATTATTGAACAAATGTTAATGATAGAGAAGAAATTTGTACTTGCAAAAACTTACATTATCTATCGCTACACAAGAGAGCTTGTTCGTAAAGCAAACACGACTGACGAATCAATACTATCTCTTATTAGGAATGAAAATAAAGAACTAAACGAAGAAAACTCAAATAAAAATACGACATTAGCTTCAACACAAAGAGATTATATTGCTGGTGTTGTTTCAAAAGATTTAACAAAAAGAATACTTTTACCTGAAAAAATAGCAAAAGCACACGATGAAGGTGCTATTCATTTTCACGATGCTGATTATTTTTTACAATCAATTTTTAACTGCTGTCTCGTAAATATTGGTGATATGCTTGAGAACGGTACTGTAATGAATGAAAAGTTAATTGAAAGTCCAAAAAGTTTCCAAGTTGCATGTACAATCGTTACACAGATTATTGCGGCAGTAGCCAGTAGTCAATATGGTGGTCAATCCGTAGATATTAAGCATCTTGGAAAATATCTTCGTAAAAGCAGACTAAAATACGAAAAACACTATAGAGGAAAATATGGTACTCAATTAAGCGATGAATTAATTCAAAACTTTATTGCAGACCGTCTATACGATGAATTAAAAGCAGGTGTGCAAACAATCCAATATCAGATCAATACTTTAATGACAACAAACGGTCAATCACCATTTGTTACATTATTCTTAAACCTTGATAAGGATGATCCATATATTGACGAAAACGCAATGATTATTGAAGAGATACTCAGACAACGTATTGAAGGAATCAAAAATGAAAAAGGGGTATATGTAACTCCTGCATTCCCTAAATTAATATTTGTACTTGATGAGCATAACTGTCTAAAGGGTGGCAAATATGATTATCTTACAGAAATAGCTATAAAATGTTCAGCAAAAAGAATGTATCCTGACTATATTTCAGCTAAAAAGATGCGCGATAACTATGAAGGCAATGTATTTAGCTGTATGGGATGTAGAAGTTTCTTAGCTCCATGGAAAGATGAAAATGACCAATACAAATGGGAAGGTCGTTTCAATCAAGGTGTTGTTTCATTAAATCTTCCTCAGATTGGTATCCTTGCAAAAGGTGACGAAGAGAAATTCTGGGAGATTTTAGAAGAAAGACTCGCACTTTGCTACGAAGCATTGATGTGCCGTCACAGAGCGCTTGAGGGCACTTTATCGGATGTAAGTCCAATTCATTGGCAGTATGGTGCAATTGCAAGATTGAAAAAAGGTGAAACAATTGATAAACTACTTCACAATGGTTACTCCACTCTTTCTCTTGGTTACATCGGTTTGTTCGAACTTACAAAACTAATGAAAAATGTTAGCCATACTGATGCCATTGGAGCTGAATTTGCTTTAAAAGTTATGAATCGTATGCGTGAAGCAACTGACACATGGAAAAAAAATACTGGTCTAGGATTTGGTCTTTATGGTACTCCAGCAGAAAGTTTGTGCTATCGTTTTGCAGAAATTGATAAAGAACGTTTTGGAGTTATCAAAGATGTTACAGATAAAGGTTACTACACAAACTCATACCACGTTGATGTAAGAGAGAAAATAGATGCATTTTCAAAATTCACATTTGAAAGTCAATTCCAGCCTATTTCATCTGGTGGTGCAATCTCTTATGTTGAAATTCCTAACATGAGAAATAATATTCCAGCACTTAGAGAAGTTGTCAAATTTATATACGACAATATTCAATATGCTGAATTTAATACAAAATCAGATTATTGCCAAGTTTGCGGATTTGATGGCGAGATTATCATAAATGAGGACCTAGAATGGGAATGCCCTCAGTGCCACAACAAGGATCATTCGAAAATGAATGTCACAAGACGTACTTGTGGTTATCTTGGCGAGAATTTCTGGAATGTAGGTAAAACGAAAGAGATTAATTCTAGGATTCTTCACCTCTAGAGTTGTTGAAATCTAACAAGCAGGATTTTGTATCATATGAAATAGCAAGGGATTTTAATATTCCTTGCTATTTTTTACTAATGTACATGACCTTAAACGGATCCCAAGCTCCTTATTTTCTATTTCAAAACTATAATAATAATTTAGCAATTATTTATTTACTATTGATTTGCATTGTTATATGATATTAATAGTACAAAGATACATTTTATAATACTACTTCAAGAAAAGAGAATTTTGATATGAATTATGCAGATATTAAACAATTTGATGTTGCAAATGGTCTTGGAATTCGTGTTTCAATTTTTGTTAGTGGATGTACACATCATTGCAAAAGTTGTTTTAACGAAGTGGCATGGGATTTCAACTATGGAACTCCATTTACCGAAGATGATATTGATAGGATTATTGATTATCTTAAGCCTTCTTACGTAAGTGGACTGGCCATATTAGGCGGTGAACCTTTTGAACATCGCAATCAACAAGGACTTCTCCCTCTTCTTCGCAAAGTAAAGAATATATACCCACAGAAAGATATCTGGTGTTTTACAGGATATACTTTTGATCAAGACATACTGAATAGAATGTGTAAAGAATGGGATGAAACGAGTGAAATGGTCTCCTATATTGACGTTTTGGTGGATGGCAAATTTGTTGAAGAACTAAAAGATTTAAACTTAAGATTTAAAGGTTCTTCAAACCAAAGAACAATTTTAGTAAAGGAATCACTTGAAACTGGACAAATACAATTATGGGATTCTACGCAACTATAAAGACCAATTTATCATAATACGGTAACAGACAAAATAGACAAACAAGGAAGGTACAATATTTTATGACTCAATTAGTTAAAATCAAGAAACTAGATCCAAACGCAATTATTCCAACTTATGGAACTGAATTTTCAGCTGGAGCTGATTTATATGCATGCCTTGATGGAAACGTAACCATTGCTGCTGGCGAAACAGCTTTTATAAAGACTGGTATTGCAATCGAGATTCCCGTAGATTTTGCTGGATTTATATATGCCAGAAGTGGACTTGCTTGCAACAAAGGGCTTGCTCCTGCTAATAAAGTTGGGGTGATTGTTTTATTAATAAACTATTTACTAAACAACAATTTACAATACTCTTGTTAAAGATATTGTTTAAATATAGATTACAATAACAGAAAGGTAGTTAGGTATAACAATATGGATAAAGAAATAATTAAGATAACCTATCATTCAGATGAAATAGAAAAATTAACATATATTGATGGAAAGTCAGATTGGATTGATTTAAGAGCAGCTGAACACGTCATTCTTGAAAAGGGTGAATTTAGGTTAATCAATTTAGGAATAAGCATGTGTCTTCCAGATGGTTACGAAGCAATTGTTGCCCCAAGAAGTTCAACATTCAAAAATTTCGGTATTATTCAAACAAATAGTATAGGAGTCATTGATGAAACCTATGGAAAACATAGCAGCGATGATATTTGGTATTATCCTGTTTACGCTATGAGAGATACAGAAATCAATGTAAATGATAGAATTTGCCAGTTCCGTATTCAGAAACATCAACCTTCAATCATATTTGAAGAGGTTAATGCACTTAAAGGTGAATCTCGCGGAGGTTTTGGAAGTACTGGTATAAAATAATTTTATACTTTTTGAAAATTTATTTTTAGAAGATTGTTTAAAAGTTGTTTCACATAGGAATTTAATAAAAATTAGCCTTTAATTGGGCAAAAAGATACCGACTATACAGGAATTAGAATACTCCTGTATAGTCGGATTTTTTATACATTTGACGGAGCAGAGGCTTTATTATCTCTAGCATCAATTAACATGATATCTTTGCAACTGGTTAGTCCCTGAAATCGTTTAGTATATTATAATTATTGTTTTTACCTCTTGTGATTAGAAAAAATATTAAAATAATTCTGAAATTTTCTTTCAATAATGGCTAATTTATTACCCATTGGGAAATTAAATAATTCTTCTTCTGAAAAATAATGTAATAATAAAATCATAAATCCATATATAACAACTCCAAATATAATTGCGATTACAACTTCTATAACATTAACATTAATTACCCAATGAGCAAGTTTATACATAGCAAATGTGCCGACACCCATAACTGCCGATGAAAATAAAGGGATCATAAAAGTTTTAGTAATTTCTTGTCTATATCCAATATGTTTTTTTACACTTATCCAATTTAATATACTAACCATTAATGGAAATGTTATATCTCCTATTAATAATGCATATATTCCCAAATCTGTAATATACAGCAAGACAGATACAAGTACTATATGAATTACAAGTGATATTGCTGCATTAACGACAGGTACTTTCATAAAATCTAAGCCCTGTAATACTGCGCTTGTTATCGTTGATAAAGAATAGAAAACAATTGCAAATGAACCAAACATCAAAAGATTGACTGCGACTGTATTATATATTTTTAAGCTTGGAAACAACAATGGCATTATTTGCTTTGCAAGTACTGCCAAGCCAACTGATGAGGGAAATGCAATGGCCATAACGAATTTAATAACAGTAGTAATTTCATGCTGTACTTCTTCAATTTTACCCTGGATCTTTAAAGTAACTATATTCGGAATAATAGATACTGCCATTGCTGTAGCTATTGCAATTGGAACGTTTATCAATAAGGTATACTGCGAATTAAACACACCTTGTAATGACTTCCTTACCGCCTCTGTCATTCCCCTTAAACTCATTATGTTACTAAAAATTAAATCATCCAATGTGTAGGCTATTTGAAAAATAGTTTGGCTAAATACGATAGGCAATATTGTAATCAATAAGAGCCTATATAATTTATTATTAGATTCTACATATGTCGTTTTATCTATTCTAATTTGTTTTTTTAATTTAGACTTATAAATCACAAATAGAAAGCTTAAAAATAGCAGCGCCATAAATGCTCCAACAAATGTACCTACTGTTCCGCCAGCTGCTCCATAAGATGCCATATCATTAGATGAGGAAAATGAAATTATAACGATCCAAATTGCAAGAACACTTACAATTGCATTTGCAATTTGCTCTATAATCTGTGAAATAGCTGTCGGCAACATTGTACTACATCCTTGAAAATATCCTCTGAACACCCCAACTAATGCAACTACAAACACTGTTGGAGCCAATATCTTTAATGGCTTATTAAGACCTGGTGTATTGTAAAGCATTTCTATCATACCTGAACCAAAATATAAACATAAAGCAGCAATAATCCCAACAACAACAGCTAATTTAATCGCATTTTTAAATACCTTATATGAATTATTATATTCATTTTTTGCGAGT
>Ga0302173_10000746_pt1 | contig 17151 bp, 17 predicted proteins | sample I_Fen_N3_1_FD_198785 | JGI IMG/M metagenome (GOLD analysis project Ga0302173, IMG submission 198785) | Peat permafrost microbial communities from Stordalen Mire near Abisko, Sweden - I_Fen_N3_1 | ecosystem: Environmental > Terrestrial > Soil > Wetlands > Permafrost | place: Sweden: Abisko... | reverse complement strand
CGATGGGGCGCAGTGATTTGTTTTTAAAACTTGAAATCATTAAGAAAATCATGGGCGTTTCTATTTTGATTATAGTTATGAAACATGGGGTGATGGCAATCGCTTTAAGCTTGATTTTGACTACTGTTTTGAGCAGTGTTATTAATGCATTACCAAATCAGAGCCTATTAAACTATAGATATACCGAACAACTGAAAGATATGTTGCCATCAATGATGCTAGCGCTGGTAATGGGCGTAATTATATACCCGATTGCTATAATTGGTCTTGGAAATGTTGTGACAATATCTTTGCAAATTTTGGCAGGAATAGTTGTTTACGTTGTTGGCTCTAAGATATTTCATTTTGAAAGTTTTGATTATATTCGATTAATAATAAAGAGATTGCATAAAAACTAAAAAAGGACAAGTAGATTAATATGAGAGAATATAGGTATTTTATTATAATAACTAGAAATATAGAAGTTTTGCTATTTAAGTTTGAGTCGATTTTAACCATAAGGAGGTTTACAATATGAAGTTAGGAATTATGCAACCATATTTTGTACCATATATTGGGTATTGGCAATTAATGAATGCTGTTGATGAGTATGTTATTTATGATGATGTAAATTTCATTAAAGGAGGTTGGATTAATAGAAACCGTATTTTGATTAATGGGCAGCCAAAATATTTTAATATTGCTATGTTAGGCGCTAGTTCGTTTAAACTGATAAATGAGGTTGGCGTTAATAATGACCAAAAATTAATTAATAGTAATCTACGAATTATAGAAGATGCTTATAAGAATGCTCCTTATTATGATGTTATTTTTCCACTTATCAAAGAGATTCTTTTATGTGGAAAAGAAGATGTTGCTTCATATATTGCGTATTCATATAAAGTGATTTGTAATTATCTTGATATCTTTACTAAACTAGTTGTTTCGTCAACGATTCAAAAAGACTGTTCGTTAAGAGGACAGGATAAGGTACTTTCGATTTGCAGCATTTTAGGAGCATCTGAATATTACAATGCAATCGGTGGTCAGGAACTTTATTCTTTTTCTGATTTTAAAGATAAAAAATTGAAATTAAGTTTTTTGAAAACTGATGAAATTATATATCCGCAGTTCAATAATGAATTTCAGTCTAACCTGTCTATTATTGATGTGATGATGTTTAACTCTAAAGATGAAGTTAAGAAATTGTTGAACGCCTATACTTTAGTTACAGAATAAATCCATATAAAAAAGGGAGCAAATAACTATGAATAATGTAGTCGTGTTTGGAGCAAGCGGAGATACTGGAAAGTATTTTATTGATTATTTTTTAATTCATAATAAAAATGCAGATATGAGAGTTATAGCGGTAGGGACAAGAAAGACTGATTATTTTGATAAAATTGGTGTCCAATACTATCAAGTTGATATTACTGATAGGCGGCAGTTTGATAAATTGCCCCAAAATGTGTATGCAGTCGTTGATTTAGCCGGAGCTATGCCTGCAAGAATGAGAGGCTATGATCCTTATAAATACATTGATGTAAATATTATTGGTAACCTTAATATACTTGAATATTGTAGAGAAAATCATGCCGACAGAATACTGTTTGCACAGAGTTTCGGCGACATTAAAGATCATTCAGAGAAAACCCCGTTATTAACTGCAGATTTGTCTAGAAAGTTTGGTTTCGCTAGCGACCACACCATATATGTTATGAGTAAAAATTTTGCTGTTGATATGATTGAAAATCACCATCAGATGTATGGATTAAAGAACTTTATTTTTAGATTACCTACTATTTATCTATGGTCGCCTATAGATCATTATTATGTGGACGGAATTGAAAAAAAACTAGGTTATAGAATACTGATGGATAAGGCAGCGGCAGGAGAAGATATTGAAGTGTGGGGAGATTCTTCAAGAGTTAAGGATATGGTTTATGTAAAAGATTTCTGCCAGATGTTGTTTAAGGCATTATTTGTTGATAGAGCGGAAGGATATTATAATGTTGGTACTGGTATAGGAACATCACTCATAGATCAAATTAAAGGTATAATTAAGGTGTTTGGTTCCCAAGAAAAAAGGTCTAAAATTATTGAAAGACCTGATTTTCCTAATGCACCTCAGTATATTATGGACATAACACCGGCAAGAAATGAACTTGGATATGACCCCCAATATGATTACAGTGCTTTATTGATTGATTTCAAAAAAGAAATGGATTTCTCAAAAAAATAAAATAGAGGTAAAGAATTATGAATAAAATTTTAGTTACTCAATCTTCTATGCCACCGCTAGAAGAATATGTTGAAGAGATTAAATCTATTTGGGATAGCCATTGGCTTACTAATATGGGAGTAAAGCATAAGGAACTTGAAAAAGAATTGCTGGAATATTTAAGCGTTCCCAATATTTCCTTAATGACGAATGGTCATTTAGCGCTAGAACTTGCCATACAGGCTATGGGATTGAAGGGTGAGGTTATTACAACACCATTCACATTTGCATCAACGACACATGCGATTGTGAGAAATGGATTAACCCCTGTGTTTTGCGATGTTAACGCTGATGATTATACTATTGATGTTAATCAGATTGAATCATTAATTACTGATAAGACTTCGGCAATAATACCGGTGCATGTATATGGTAATGTATGTAATGTTGAAGAAATAGAACGTATTGCAAAAAAATATGATATTAAAGTTATTTATGATGCAGCACATGCATTTGGTATCAAATGTAAAGGCAAGGGGATTGGGGAATTTGGAGATGCTTCGATGTTTAGTTTTCATGCGACAAAGGTATTTAATACAATTGAAGGTGGTGCTGTTTGTTTTCATAATGAAGAACTAGGCTTGCAATTATATCGTCTTAAAAACTTTGGAATACGAAACGAAGATACAATTGACAGTGTTGGAGCCAATGCAAAAATGAATGAATTTCAGGCTTCAATGGGATTATGTAATCTTCGCCATATTGATGTAGAACTTGCAAAAAGAAAAAATGTTGTAGCACGATATAGAGAAAAATTAGGTGAAGTTGAAGGCATTCAGTTATCCCCTATTCAAGATGGCGTTGAATCTAATTATGCATATTTTCCAGTAGTGTTTAATGAAAATGAGTTCGGTGTAACAAGAAATGAAGTATATACCGTTTTAAAAGAAAATGGAATATTCTCTAGAAAATATTTCTATCCATTGACAAATACGTTTGAATGTTTTCATGGCATATATGATGTGAATTTGACACCAGTAGCCTTACATATTTCAAAGAGAGTTCTTACATTACCATTATATGCAGATTTGAAATTAGAAGATGTAGATAGAATCTGTGAAGTTATTCTTTCATTAAAAAAATAAAATCAAGTAGAAATCAGCAAAGTTTTAAGGAGAAAAGTCAATGAAAATCATAGTAACAGGCGGCGCCGGCTTTATAGGAGGGAATTTTATACATTTTATGCTAAAAAAATACCCGGAGTATGAACTTATATGTTTGGACAATTTGACATATGCAGGGAATATGGAAACACTTAAACCAGTAATGAGCAATCCTAATTTCGAGTTTATTAAGGCAGATATAGCAGATAGAGTTGCAATTTATAAGATTTTTGAGTTAGAAAAACCAGATATGCTAATTAACTTTGCAGCTGAAAGTCATGTTGACCGTTCAATAGAAGATCCAGGAATATTTATTCAGACGAATGTAGTAGGTACTGGAGTACTTCTTGATGCATGTAGAAAATATGGAATTAAAAGATACCATCAGGTATCAACAGATGAAGTATACGGTGATCTTCCACTAGACCGCCCAGAACTTTTCTTCACAGAGGAAACCCCTCTTCACACATCAAGCCCATATTCATCATCTAAGGCGGGAGCAGATTTGCTTGTGATGTCATATTTTAGGACATTTGGACTTCCAGTGACTATTTCAAGATGTTCCAATAATTATGGTCCATACCATTTCCCAGAAAAGTTGATTCCGCTTATTATCGCGAATGCCTTGGCAGAAAAGCAACTTCCTGTATATGGAAAAGGCGAGAATGTGCGTGATTGGCTTTATGTTGAGGATCATTGTAGAGCAATTGATATGATTATTCATAACGGAAGAGTTGGAGAAGTATACAATATTGGAGGTCATAATGAAAGAACCAACCTTGAAGTCGTTAAGACGATTATTAAGGAATTAGGCAAAAGTGAAGATCTTATTACATATGTAACAGATAGATTAGGTCATGATATGCGCTATGCGATTGATCCAACTAAGATTCACGATGAATTAGGTTGGGAGCCAACTACATTTTTTGATGAAGGCATCAAAAAGACTGTTAAGTGGTACTTAGAAAACAGGCCATGGTGGGAAAATATAATCAGTGGTGAATATCAGAATTACTATAAGAAGATGTATACAGATAAATAATAACAGTTAATAATTAAGATACTTTTTAAAATTAGAAAATAAGAGGGACAAGAGCAATGAAGGGTATAATTTTAGCAGGCGGAAGTGGAACAAGACTTTACCCATTAACACTGGTAACAAGCAAGCAATTATTGCCAGTATATGATAAACCAATGATTTTCTATCCATTATCAGTACTGATGATGGCAGGAATTAAAGAAATTCTTATTATTTCAACACCACAGGACTTACCTAATTTTGAAAAATTATTTGGTGATGGAAGCAATCTTGGTATAAAACTATCATATAAAGTTCAACCATCACCTGATGGATTAGCGCAAGCATTTATACTCGGCGAAGAGTTCATCAATGGTGATTCATGTGCGATGGTTCTTGGAGACAATATATTCTATGGAAGTGGACTTGTGGCTCACCTTAAGGATGCTGCTACAAGAGAAAATGGTGCAACTGTATTTGGATATTATGTAGAAGATCCTGAAAGATTCGGAATCGTAGAATTTGATGCTGTAGGTAAAGCAATTTCGATTGAAGAAAAGCCTGAAAATCCTAAATCAAACTATTGTGTAACTGGTTTGTACTTCTATGATAAGCATGTTTGTGAATATGCAAAATCAATTAAACCATCACATAGAGGTGAACTAGAGATAACTGATCTTAACCGAGTGTATCTTGAAAAGGGAAACCTGAATGTCGTAACACTTGGAAGAGGTTATGCATGGCTAGATACTGGGACAATGGATGCGCTTGCAGAAGCAACCGAGTTCATCAAGGTGATTGAGAATAGACAGGGGATTCAGATATCGGCTATTGAAGAGATTGCATATAGGAACAAATGGATTAGCCAAGAGCAATTGATAGAGCACGCCAATAAGTATGGGAAATCACCTTATGGGGCACATCTTAGGAAAGTGGCTGAAGGAAAGATATTATATTAGATAATACTATGTAGTAACTAACATTTAAAACATATTAAAAGAGGTATATACAAAATGAGTAAAATCACAGTAACAAAATGCGATATAGAAGGTCTATACGTCATTGAACCATCCGTATTTGGAGACAAAAGAGGTTACTTTATGGAAACTTACAACCAAAACGATTTCAAAGAAGAAGGTCTTGACATGGTTTTTGTTCAAGATAATCAGTCAATGAGTACGAAGAATGTTTTACGCGGGTTACATTTTCAGATTAACCACCCACAGGGTAAGCTAGTTAGAGCCATCAGAGGGGCTGTCTTTGATGTGGCAGTTGACTTTAGAAAAGGGTCTAAGACATATGGAAAATGGTTCGGCGTTGAATTGACAGCAGAGAATAAGAAACAATTCTACATATCGCCAGGGTTTGCACATGGTTTTGTAGTATTGAGCGATGAAGCGGAATTCGCTTACAAATGTACAGATTTTTATCACCCAAATGACGAAGGTGGTATTAAGTGGGATGATCCAGACATTGGCATTCAGTGGCCAGTTGAGGATTTGAATAGCCTTAATATATCTGAAAAGGATCAGTTGTGGGGTGGAATTCGTGAGTTTGAAAGATAAGTGGCAGCATAACAGTTCCATTATGTAAACAAAAGCATGTTGTAATATATGGAATTTGTAGTATAATGAATGATATTACGTTAAGAAGGGAATGGTGTTATGCCAAAGATTAATTTTAAGTTGTTATTTGCTGCTTCATCTACATTGAGTCCGCAAAAGAAGAAAAAAAAGAAAAAATTATGGAGTAGATACATAGGCCTTTTATTGGTTATTATTCAAATTATAATTTCCATTATGTTTATATTCTCATTGTTTGGTTTAAATATAGTTCCAACAAAATATCTAATTATACTGATTGTTGTATTAATACTGATAACATTATTTAATTGGATTTCACAGTATTCAAAGGCCAATATTTTAGGGAAAATAATCGCGGTATTGCTATCAGTTGTACTGCTTTTTGGATTTTTATTTGTATCTCAAGCTTCACAAGCTTTAACTGGTATATTGAAACCACTTACAGCTAGTGTTAATCACATTTCTATTATAGTTTTGGCTTCTGATCCAGCGCAAGAGTTAAAAGATGCGAAAAATTATAAGTTTGGTTATAATGCTGTAATAGATAAATCAAACACAGATAAAGCGATTATTCAAATCAATGAAAAATTAGGAACTACGATAGATGCAACAGGCTCTGCTGAATGGGCTGATCTTATTGATGCACTTTATAATCAGAAAGTAAAGGCGATTATTTTTAATGAAACATATCGTTCTGCAATCGAAGAAATATATCCTGACTTTAGCACAAAGACCAGAGTCATCGATAATTCGATTGAGATTGAAAATGAAAACACTGTTATTGCACCTTCAGATGTAGATGTTAGTAACGATACTTTTTCAATATATATTGCAGGTAATGATCAATCTGGTTCACTTGTTTCAGAAGGACGTAATGATGTTAATATTATTGCAACATTTAATCCTAAGACAAGGCAGGCACTTCTTGTGACAACACCTAGAGATTATTATATTAAATTAGATAATCTTGCAGGTAACACAGGGTTGGACAAACTTACACATGCAGGTAACTTTGGAATTCTAGGATCAATTACTGCACTTCAAAATCTGTATGGTATAAATCTTGATTATTATCTTAGGCTTAACTTTACTGGTACTGTAGGAATAGTGGACGCACTTGGTGGTATTACGATAAATTCTGAACTTGCATTTACTACATCATATTATCATGGCCCTAAGCTATATTCATTTGTAAAGGGACCAAACAAATGTAATGGTGAACAAACGCTAGCTTTTTGCAGAGAACGTTATACTTTCACTGATGGAGACAACCAACGTGGACGTGATCAAATGCTTGCTATAAAGGGAATAATTGCAAAAGCGTCATCTCCTGCAATTATTAAAAATTATTCTGCAGTTCTTGATTCGGTATCAGGTTTATTTGAAACGAACATGCCGACAGATTCATTAACAACAGTTATAAAAAACACTTTAGATGATACTACACCATGGAATATTCAGACATATAATGTAACAGGAACTGGAGCTTCAAAGGATAGTTATTTTTATGGGTTAAAAGGAATGTCTGTTGTCATCCCGGATTATACTACGGTTAATACTGCAATAGATTACATGAACAAAATTAGAAGTGGAGAAACATTCCAAGTAAAATAATATATAATAAAAATGTAATAACAAGAATATTATTCTTGTTATTACATTTTTATTTGGGTTAAATTAGTTGGATGAATTTAGAATGAGATATTTCGAAATTCACACCTGAAAGTTTTGTGAAAAAGAAAAAAGTTTGTCAGTATATTAGAACTATTGTGAAAAAAACAATGAATAGGTCTTAAGTTTATTGCTTTGACATATAAATTGTGATATAGTGAAAAAATGTGAACGAAAAAGGGAAAGTGTACAATATGAAGAAAGAGATAGCTAGTGGTTATATTGATATTCATAGTCATATATTAGCTGAGGTAGATGACGGGGCTGATTCTTTGAAAACCAGTATGGAGATGCTTGATATTGCATACAAAGAGGGAATTAGAGGGATTGTTGCAACGCCACATTATCATCCTGGTAAGTCGATGATAGAATATGATAAATTATTGGAAAAGTTCGAAGAATTTAAGGAGACAGCAAAGAGTATACACGCAGATATGAAGTTATATTTGGGTAGAGAGGTATACTATACTTCTGATGTAATGGAGGCAATTGAACACGGTACGAAACTGACTATTGAGAATAGTAGATATATCTTAGTAGAATATTCGCCAAGAACGGATTACAATTATATACGAATGAGTGTTAATAATATCTTGCAGGCAGGCTTAATTCCGATTATAGCTCATGTAGAACGATATGAATGCATGACTAGTCATATTGAACGTATAGAAGAGATTCGTGAAATGGGTACAGTAATTCAGGTCAATGCGGGTTCTATATTGGGACATGCTGGAAGAGGAATTAAGAAGTATACTAAGCAGTTACTGAAGAATGAATTAATAGATGTTATAGCAACTGATGCACATAGCCCAGGGACCAGAGCCCCTAGAATTCAAGAATGTGCTGAATATTTAGTGAAAAAATATGGGTTAGAATATGCAGAGGATTTATTGATATATAATCCTGAGAAGATAATAGAAGGAAGATACATGGAGGAATTGAATTAATGGAAGCAAATAAACAAAATGATGAAATTGAAATTGATATAAGACAGATAGCTATTGTGCTTCTGCACAATATTGTAATTATTATAATGGCAGGTGTAATTATAGGGCTACTTGCACTTCTTACAAGCAAATTATTATTAAAGCCAATCTATGAGTCATCCACTAGTTTATACATCTTGAATAGACAGAGCCAAACAGCTACAACTATTAATGATCTTCAGTCATCAACACAGCTTACTAAGGATTATACGATTCTGATAACAAGCAGAACTGTAACCGAACGAGTTATCAGCGAACTTAATTTAGATATGACATCTGATCAGTTAGCAAAAACTATTACGGTGAATACACCTACAGATACGCGTATACTTGAGATTACTGTAGCAAATCATGACCAGTATAAGGCAAAAGAAATAGCGGATAAAGTTGCGCAGATAGCGTCAGATAGTATTAGTAAGATTATGCAGATTGAAGATATTAGTGTTGTAGATCAAGCGAACGTCCCAACTTTACCAGTAAGTCCTAATGTTAAGAGAAACACCTTAATTGGTGTAATACTAGGAATATTGCTGGCATCTGCAATTGTAATTATCCGATTTTTAATGAATGATACAGTTAGAAGCTCAGAAGATATAGAAAGATACTTTGGAATTAGTACACTTGCGCTTATCCCACTATCAGAGGAGTTGTATGATGGGGAAAAAATGAAAAAGAAAAAGAGAAAAGTCGCATCAAATAATAACGTAAGAAAGCTGGGTGAAAAATAGTGGCATCAATTAATATCGAAAGACTAAGAAACCTTGATTATAGAAGCAATGAAGCTTATAAGAATTTAAGAACGAATATTCAATTATGTGGTGCAGATGTCAAAGTTATCATGGTGACGAGTGCGGCACCGAATGAGGGCAAGTCCAGTGTATCGTTTAACTTAGCTGTATCACTTTCAGAAACAGGCAAGAAGGTAATCTTCATTGATGCCGATCTTAGAAAGTCTGTGCTTGTTGGACGTTATAAAATTAATAAGTCGGTTAAAGGGTTAACACATTTCTTATCTGGAATATGTAAATTCGATGAAGTTGTATATGCAACGAATTCCGAAAACTTATACACCGTATTTTCTGGTCCGGTACCACCTAATCCAGCAGAATTACTTAGTAATAAGATATTTAAACTTTTGCTTAAGACGCTTCGGGAAACATATGATTATGTAATCATTGATACTCCGCCACTTGGAAGTGTTATTGATGGTGCAATTGTAGCACAGGAGTGTGATGGCGCAGTATTTGTTATTTCTGCGAACACCGTAAGTTATAAGTTCATTCAGACAGCAATCACTCAGTTGAAAAAGACAGAATGTAAGATATTAGGAGCAGTGCTTAATAAGGTAGATATGAGTGAGAATGGGTATTATGGCAAGTACTATGGCAAGTACTATGGCAAGTACTATGGCAACTACGGTCATAAAGAATCCAAATAAGGGGGATGTCTTATAGTGAAGAAGAATATAGTGACGATTGCTATTGGAATTATTATTGGATTACTAGTAATTGTGGCAGTTATTGTTATTGCCAGTGAAGATAGAACTGCACCTATTATTACATTAGATATTCCAGTTGGATCCGAAATAACATATACAAATGGAGAAGACACGGGAAATTTGATTAAGTATGCAACCGCAGTTGATGTTAAAGATGGAGATGTAAGTGATTCAATCAAGATTGAGGAGATTTATCCGACTTCAGATCTTTTGACAGTAAAAGTAGTGTATGTAGCAAGAGACAAAAGTAATAACATTACTAAGGTTAGTCAAGTATTTAAGTATATAGCAAGTCAAGAAGAGATAGATAATCAGGCTAAGCTTGATCAATCGCTAATAAGTGAAACGAATGCAGATACTGTATCAACAACGATTGCTTCTTCAACAAAATCAGAGGAAGATACAATTGCAGCTTCCGCAAAACCAGTGCTTACACTTACACAAAGTGAAGCAACAATTACGCAAGGCGATAATTTCAATGTAGTTCAATATATAAAAGATGTTACGGATGACAAAGACACTAGAACCACATTGTTTACAAGAATTATTGTGAGTGGTGATGCAAGTAAAGTAGGAGACATTCCAGTGATTATCTACTGTACAGATACTGAAGGTAATGTATCTAACAAGGAATCGTTTATATTACATGTGAAGGCAAAGAATGCAGAAGTAAAAGTGGAAACAAAAAAGCAAACAGAAGCACTAACAGAAAAGCAAACAGAAGCACCAACAGAAAAACAAACAGAAGCACCAACAGAAAAACAAACAGAAGCACCAGCAGAAAAACAGACATTTGATAGATAATATGTAGTAAAAGAATAATTTTTCAGTTGTAGGAATATGTGTATGTGGAAATGATGGGACTATATAACTACAATTATGTATCGGGACGTAAATGCGATATTCATTAACATTCCACATGAGAATAGAGTGAAACCAGAAAAAATCATATTAATATATTAAATAGGGGGATATTGGTAAACCTTAATATAGATGTAATGTTGTGTATTTTGCAACTAATGTATATGATTTTAAAAGTGCATTAATTAAAAGAGTAATTGATATTGTTGGTTTGCTTATCTCAATTATATTTATAGCACCAGCAATTAAATTAGAATCTAAGGGCTCTGTCTTCTTCTTTCAAAGCGATTTGGAAAGAATGGCAGAACTTTTAATATATATACAAGTTGCGTTCTATGTATATTGATGCAAGGGATCATAAGAAAGAATTAATGGTTCAGAACGAGATACATGGATTAATGTTTAAAATGAAGAACGACTCTAGAATCACAAAGGTTGGCAAGTTCATACGAAAGACAAGCGTTGATGAATTGCTACAGCTTTTGAATATATTAAATTGCGATATGAGCTTAGCTGGTACATGACCACCTACTGTGGGTGAATTCATGCAATATGAGATAAAGCATAGAAGAAGACTCAGTATCTAACGAGGACTCGTTGGATTGTGGCAGGTAAGCGGTAGAGATGAAATAGTAAATTAAACAACAAAAAAGTTAAAAAAGAGAAGTCCTAAGTAATGAAACCAGAGACTTTTCTTTCAAAGTAAGTCTTATCCATATGGAATGGCTTCATCTATTTTAGTTTAACGATTATTCAGGAAATTTAGTTCCATATTCATTATGAAGTCTAAGTGATTGGTTTAAACAGAGAAAGTTCCTTTGAAAATTATTCGTAGTTTTGTATACGATTTCGATTCATTTTCATAATAAATATCTTGAAAATTCCAAGAAATAAAAATCCATGCATATATTTTATGATAAAATTCCGTAAAATTAATAGATTCAGGTTTGTTCATCAGACACTATTTAGAGAGTAATTGAAGGAGAACATATGAAGAAAGTATTACAGATATCAAAATATTATTATCCATTTATTGGTGGAACTGAACAAGTAGCAAGAAATATTGTTAATTCACTTAAAAAAAATGATGAAATCGAACAAAAAGTGATATGCTTTAACGAGGATGCTACAACCGATGGAGTAACAACAAAAAAAGGTGAAACTATAACAGAATATGTTGACGATGTTGAAATTATCAGGTGTGGATATATTGCAAAAATATCATCTCAATCGATTTCATATTCACTTCCTTCAATACTTAAAAAAACTTTAGATGAGTTTGAGCCAGATATTATAATATTTCATTATCCTAACCCGTTTGTCGCAAATTATTTACTTAAGGATAAAAGACATAATTTTAAGTTGGTAATATATTGGCATTTAGATATTACCAGGCAGAAATTACTGGGAAAGATGTTTCATTCACAGAATATTAGATTGATAAATAGGGCAGATAAAATTATTGGAGCAACACCTAAACATATAAATGAATCGGCATATACGTCTTATTTTGGGAAAAAAAAGGAAGTATTACCGTATGCCATTGACGAAGAGAGACTAAAAATTAGTGATGAAGAAAAACAAAATGCTCTTGAAATACGACGAAAATATAATGACGAAATGATATGTTTTTTTATAGGGAGGCATGTACCATACAAAGGACTAGAGTATTTGATTGAAGCCTCAAAGTACATTCATGGTAATGTTAAAATTGTTATTGCAGGAACTGGTGTTTTGACCAAGGAATTGAAGAGAAGAGCTGCAAATGATACAAAAATAGAGTTCGTTGGAAAAATAACAGATAGTGAGTGGCGAACATACCTATGGGCATGTGATGTTTTTTGCTTTCCATCTATAACAAGAAATGAGGGATTTGGGTTAGCTTTAGCCGAAGGAATGTATTATGGAAAACCAGCGGTGACATTTAAAATTGTCGGTAGTGGTGTGAACTGCGTTAATCTTGATGGAGTTACTGGTATAGAGTGTCCTAATTCTAATAGTAAAGCATATGCAGATGCCATATTCAAATTATATGAGGATGTTGATTTGAGAGAGAGATATGGAAATAATGCTAGAAATAGGGTGCTAGAGAATTTTACTTATGATTCTTTTGAAAAGAATATATTAAAGTTGGTTGAGACGTTGTAATTATTAATGAACATGAGGTGAATTATGAATATTGTATTGTTGTCTCCAGAAGCTATCTGCCCAGTTAATACTGGAGGAAGAATAGTAGTATATAATCGAATCAAGTATCTTAGCCTTCAGGGAAATAAGATTTTTGTTTTTACTATTGTGGATTCGAGAGAAGAATTTTTAATACAGAAAGAAAGTCTTGGTAATATCGCTGAGGAGTGTAAATGTTATCTTAGAAAAGATTATTTGTTTTCAAGCATGAAAAATTCATTATCAATGCCATATGCAGTGGCCAGTAGAACAATATCTGATATGAAAAAAGATATTGATATTTTACTTCAGAACGAAAGTATTGATTTAATTGACATCGAATATCCGCAAATGGCCATAAATGTTATAGAGAATATAGAAAAGTATAATATTCCATGTGTTCTTGGGCTTGCTAATATAGAATATTTGTCACTAAAAAATATAGGCGATAGTATTAAATCGCCTATCAAAAGGGCTATTTATAAATTTGAAGCAAAACGTCTCGAGAGATTTGAAACAAGTTTATATAATAGTGGAATTATTAATGCTTTCACTTTTGTTTCTGAATCTGATAAAGAGTATTTTGAAAATACGGTTAGTAAAATTAACATAACATATTTGTCTCCAATAGGTGCAGAATCAGATCATAATGGTGATAGAGTGATACATGATGGTGTAAATATTATGATTTTTGGTAAAATGTCATACCCACCAAATATAGAGGGAGTGCTATGGTTTTACAATAATGTATGGCCAGATATTAAAGAAACAGTAAAAAATGTTAGCCTCTATATTGTTGGAAGAGATCCAAGCAAAGAGCTTGTTAATATTTCAGATGAATCTGTAATAGTTACAGGAACAGTTGATTCCGTTGAAGAATATTATTACAAAGCGGATGTTGTTGCTATTCCAATTTTTAGCGGTGGAGGAGTAAAAACAAAACTAATTGAAGCAATATCATATAATGTACCAGTGGTGTGTACTAGTTCGGGCGCATGTGGGACAAAGTTTGAAAATGAAAAGCATATGTTTATTACTGATGATTCACATGAATTCGCAAATAGGATTATTGAAATAGTACTAAATCAAGGTGATGTGAATGAACGTATGAAGCAAGCATATCAGTTGTTTAAAAAAGAATACACATGGGAAGGTATTTGCAGGGGACTAAATGACTTCTTGAATACATTAATAGTTTAGAGAGGACTTAGCATGAGAATTGGAATTGATATTAGCGTATTGTGTTATCAATGGGATGGAATTGGAACACTAGTGTTTGATTTCCTGAATTATATAAATGGACTAGATGATGGGGATCAGTATTTTCTTTATGCAGATCGTCCAACTAAAGTAGACTTAGCATTAGACAAGCGGTTTACCATTCATACAGCTAATGGGAATAATCATATGCTATGGTTACTTTTTATTTTACCGAAGTATATAAAAAATGATAAATTGGACTTCTTTTGGCAACCTAATTTTATTTTTCCATTTAAGATAAAGAATGTAAAAAATATCATTCATGTTCATGATATGTCAGCATATGCCTACACAAATTATGCCCCTAGAAATACTGTTATTGCGCATAAATTGTTTTTAAAAACATCCTGTAAAAAGGCATATAAGATTCTTGCAATATCAAATAATGGTAAAAAAGAGATTGAACATAGGTTAAAAGTAAATCCGGCTAAGATAAAGGTTATTTATATAGGGAAAAAAATGTTCCCCAAAGGTGAAGATGCAAGTGAGAGTGATGTTGATATAGTGTTGAACAAGTTTGGAATACATAATAAGGAATATATTTTGTTTGTTGGGACATTGTCACCCCGGAAAAATGCGAATATTTTGATTCAGGCATATCTTGAATACAGAAAAAATGGTGGTAAAAAGAAATTAATGTTAGCAGGAAATATAGCTGCAAAATGTGAATTTTTACGAGATGTAATTAATTCAAGTCCTTATAAAAATGATATAATTTTTGCTGGTTATGTGAATGATTTGGAGAAAAGAGTTTTATATTTTAATGCTTTTTCATTATTGTTTCCATCAAGATTGGAGGGATTTGGATATCCATTGTTAGAGGGAATGCAAGCTGAAATCCCAGTCATTACAAGTAGGGTCTCATGCATGCCAGAAATTGCAAGTGATGCAGCAATATATCTTGATGATATTGATGATTGGAAAGCACTTTCTGAATGTATTTTCAGAGTGGAAACAATGAACGATGATGAACTAAAAAATATTGTTAAAAAGGGTAAAGAAAGAGTGGATTATTTTGATAACATGAGTTATTTAAGGAAATTGTATTGTGCAATTCATGATGTAGAGTGAAAATAATATTATTATATGGAGAATGAGGAAATAGTATGAAGATATTAATAGTTTGCGGTAGTTTTCCACCAGCAAAGTGCGGTGTCGGAGACTATAGTTGGGAACTTGCCAAAGCGTTAGCTTATGAGGGCAATGAAGTAAGTGTATTAACAAGTACAAGTTATGGAAATAACAAAGGTATAAGGATTTTTAATGTTATTGATGATTGGAAAAAATATGATGCTGTGAAGAAGATTATTTCAATTTGTAGAAAAGAAAAATTTGATATTGTTCATTTGCAATGGCCTTCTGCAGAATATTATAATAGTAAATGGATGCTTTTTTGTGTACCTTTGTTAAGAATTATAGGTATAAATATTGTACTTACACTACATGAATATAATGAGTGTACAAGAAATTATAAGTTGGGAAGAATTCCATCAATAATCTTTGCTAAAAAGGTTTTTGTTGTTGATAAGAGATTTATAGATGATATTTTGCATTATACTCCATTTATAAATAAGCGCAAAATTGAATATGTGCCAATAGGAGCTAGTATTCCTAAATCATCATTGAGTTTGGACGAATGTAATATGTTGAAGTATAAAATTACGGGGGATAAGAATTGTTTTTTAATTGCACACTTTGGATTCCCAAATGAGGCTAAGTGTATTGATGTTGTTTTGAAATCGTTATCTCGGTTAAAGGTGTTATATAGCAACTTTTATTATATGATGATTTGTGATATGAGTAACACAAAGGATTCTTATCAAAAATACATACTTGATTTAATTCAGGAATTAGAATTAGAAAAGCATGTGATTATTACAGGGTACAAGTCATCAGATGATGTTGCTGATTATTTAAAATGTTCAGACATTGCGGTACTATTATTTAAAAATGGTATTTCTCCAAGAAATAGTAGCTTTTTAGCTACTGCTGAGCAAGGAATAAAAGTCATAACCTCTGGGGATACCAGTGTTTTAGGGTTTAAATGTAAAAATGTCATATCAATTGATAATAATCCAGATAGTTTGCTTGATGAAATTCTTGGTTCCATAGAAAAATCTAAGAATAGTCAGGAATATAACAATATAGGAGTACCACAGTTTTCGGATGTTGCAAAAATGCACGAGCAATATTATAAAGTCATATTATAAGGATGTGAAATTGTGAGAGAATATGGATTAAGTATAGTTATTGTAAGTTACAATAATATGGAAGTGATTGAACAATGTTTAAATTCAATATATAAATATAATGATATTGGGAAAAACATACAGGTTATTGTAGTCGAACAAAGTCCATCCAATGATATTTATGAGTTTCTGTTAAAAAACTATACTCAGTTTGGTACAATTATTATTAGAAATGAAAATAATGGGTTTGGTGCAGGAAATAATAGAGGATTTGAACATGTTTCAAAAGAATATGTATTGTTTTTAAATCCAGATACTATTTTGATAGAACCTGTTTTTAAATATGCACTTGATAGATTTATAAAGAATGACAAACTTGGTGTCTTTGGTATACAATTGCTTGATAAGGACGGAAATAAAAATTTAAGTTATAATTATATGATTAATTTTGGCTTGAAATTTATACTAATAAGTAAAATCAGGCAGATTAATGATAGTAATTTTGATGGAAAAAAAATGTATATCAATGGTGCAGATATTTTCATAAGGTCTGATT